>OJFV01000078.1_pt1 | contig 58304 bp, 56 predicted proteins | sample 1594391 | NCBI WGS metagenome assembly OJFV01 (sample SAMN05416856, study PRJEB24817) | seawater metagenome | isolation source: Sea water | place: Canada:Atlantic | collected 2013-11 | reverse complement strand
ACCAGACAGATTCAAAATCAACCCCATCCAGCAAACGCCGGGACTAAACAGTTAGCAACACCAGAGATTGGCGTGAATTACCCGACGATATTTTTAGGTGCGATGAAAGCGCTTGTTTGTATAAGGCAGAGGGAAAAACGATATCCTTTATAATAAACGGGAGCGCTTTTAAGGACGATTGTGTAAAAGCTGATTACATTATTACGACGTTAAAATCTCCTGGTTGGTGCCAGGGCAAAGAACTCTTGGTTCTAGATTATTGGGATTTAAGGAAGAAAGGTGTTCACAGTATAACATTCTCACCTTTGGGGCCTGAGGTGGAAAATGTACACGATAATACTGGAGAAAGACCATGGGTAAAGTAGTTCGGATATTATCAAAATATGTTAATGCGAAATATTGGTCCATCGCATTTACATATAGAACGCGAAACTTTAGTGGTATTGCCTGAGTAGCCCAACGAGTTTGCCTTGTACCTGTACACGACCAGAATCATAGACTTTAGTTTCGTAAGACGCATTTGCTGGTTCGAGCGCAATCTTACCGCTTTGACGTTTTACACGTTTAAGAGTGGCTTCAGTATTGTCGACAAATGCGACCCCGATCTGGCCATTCTCAATGACATCACAACGTTGAATGAGAACAGTATCGCCGTCGAGAATTCCGGCTTCAATCATTGAGTCACCCTCAACTGTGAGAGCGTAATGATCCCCACGTCCGATGAGACCAGTTGGTACATCAACATAGGAAGCTGGATCGTTTAGAGCCTCGATAGGGGTACCTGCGGCAATCTTACCGTAAAGGGGGAGCTGTACGGTATCGTTTTCCATTAACGATTGATTTGCGGCTTGTACATCTGAGGATAGTAGGGGGTTACTATTGGAAATGCCGGGTGCAGTATTGGTTGTTGTCGTTTGAGGAACGGGACCAAGGTCTTCAGGTAATCGGAGAACTTCTACGGCGCGTGCGCGATGAGCTAAGCGTCGAATAAATCCGCGTTCTTCTAGGGCGGTAACAAGCCTATGGATACCTGATTTTGACTTCAGACTTAACGCATCCTTCATCTCGTCAAAAGATGGAGAAACTCCTGTTCGAGATAAATGGTCCCGAATATATAGTAGAAGCTCGCGTTGTTTCTTGGTCAGCATCGACATTCCCCCGAATATAATTACATTTTGTCAGTAGAACAAAACAAAAACATATATTTTGTTCTACTTTGGTTCTCTTCTGGGGTCAAGGTCTAAAATCCGGCTGGAGGGAGCTTAAAGCCGGATGATCTCGACTTCGCTACCTTTCTTAATCGAAGGTGCTAGGGGAGGGCGGATAAGCAGACAATCCGCTTTGCGTAGTAAATTAAGCATCGCGCTATCTTGTCGGCTAAACGGGGTCGCAAGGAGCTGGCCTTTGCCATTTGTTGTCAGCTCTGCACGCAAATAATCTTGGCGCTTATCATTCTCGCCGAGATCACTAGCCAAGATCACACGTTCTACTCTTTCAGAGTGGGGGTCTTGACCGGTCATTTTCCAAAGGGCAGGGCGGGCAAAGATATAAGCGCATACCAAGGTTGAGACAGGGTTCCCAGGGAGGCCGATCATTGGTGTATTACCCAATTTTCCAAATATTAGGGGCTTTCCTGGACGCATGGCAATACGCCAAAAATCTATCTCCAAACCCTGTTCGCCAAGGACAGAGCGGACAAGATCATGATCACCGACAGAAGCACCGCCTGTGGTAAGGAGGAGGTCTGCGCCTTCAGCCCCTTTGGCCATTGCTGAGAGGGCTTCGCTATCATCTGGAGCAATTCCCAGGGAAATAGGTTCGCCTCCGCACTCGCGTACAAAAGACATCAATGCTGTGGTATTGGAGCTGATAATCTGATTTGGCCCCGGTGTTTCTCCGGGAAGAACGATCTCGTTGCCAGTGGCCAGAATGGCGACCCGGGGTTTACGGTAAACTTCCAGCCACGGGTGGTTCATGGCAGCAGCAAGCGCGAGATCTCTGGCCGTTAGAACTGTACCCTTTTCAAGTCCGACCTGGCCTTCTTTGAAATCAAGGCCAGCAGGACGGATATAGCGGCCGGATGGTTCGCTCTGTTTGACTGTTACCTGATCATCTTGTCGGTCGGTATTTTCTTGTATCACGATGCAATCCGCCCCAAGAGGAACGGGACCACCAGTGAAAATTCTTACAGCTTCGCCAGCTTTTAATGTTTGATCGAAACTTCCACCAGCAGGTGATTCTCCAAGAACCGTTAGCTGTACAGGTACTGATGCAATATCCGAGGACCTAACAGCATATCCATCCATAGCGGATACATCTGTGGGTGGCTGGGTGAGACGAGCTTTTATGTCTTTGGCAAGAACGCGCCCCAGAGCATCGTGTAGGGAAACAGTCTCAGGAGACAGCTTAGTAAATCCTGCGAGTACGCGTTCGAGAGCTTCTTCAACTGATAACATCATTTTGCCTCATAAGTACCGGATTTTCCACCCGTTTTCTTGATAAGTCGGACGTCGGTGATTTGAATGCCCTTATCTACGGCTTTGCACATATCGTAAATGGTGAGGGAGGCAACAGAGACAGCTGTGAGTGCTTCCATTTCAACACCAGTTTGGCCCGTCAGTTTACACGTTCCGATAACATCGATTGCATTTTCATCGGGGTGTAACTCGAAATCAACTTTGACGGAAGTCAGCATTAGCGGATGACAGAGCGGGATAAGCTCGGGTGTTCTTTTCGCACCCATGATACCAGCCAAGCGCGCGACAGATAGGACATCACCTTTTTTGAACCCGCCCTCTTGAATCAACTTCATGGTTTCAGGTTGAACAAGAACACGTCCCTTGGCTGTTGCAGTCCGTGTTGTCTCTTTTTTGTCAGAGACGTCCACCATGACAGCTTTGCCTTCTTTATCGAAATGCGTGAACGTGCTGCCAGACATCTGCTTAACTCTTTCGTTTGGTGCTATTGGTTGTGCTTATTGTGCTAACAGTGTTTTTGTTGCGGCTGTGACATCATCCTGGCGCATGAGAGATTCGCCAATGAGGAAGGTTGTCGCACCTGTTGCTTTCATACGCTTCAGGTCATCAGGAGTGTAAAGACCGCTTTCCGCAATAAGAAGCTTTTCAGGGGGAACCATCTGAGAGAGCTCTTCCGTGGTCGCAATATCGACCTTGAGTGTTTTTAGGTTTCGATTATTGATCCCTAGAAGGGGGGACTTAAGATGCTCAAGCGCACGTTCGAGTTCTTCTGCATTATGAACTTCAACCAGAACATCCATACCATGCTCAAAGGCGAGGACTTCCAAGTCGCGTGCTTGCTCATTTGTAAGCGCCGCCATAATCAGCAAAATACAATCGGCACCGAGAGCACGGGATTCGACAATTTGATAGGGCTCTAACATAAAGTCTTTGCGAAGGGCTGGGAGGTCAACAGCAGTTCTTGCTTCGAGAAGGTATTTGTCTGCCCCTTGGAAGTAAGGCTCGTCTGTCAAAACTGATAAGCAGGTGGCACCACCAGCTTTATAAGCTTTGGCTAGAGAGGCGGGATCAAAATCAGCACGAATAAGCCCTTTGCTAGGGGACGCTTTTTTGATTTCGCTAATCAAGCCATAGAGACCTTGGTCGTGTTTGGCTTTCAGGGCGCGATAAAAACCACGTGGTGCAGCTTGTATACTTGCCTGTTCTTCAAGGTCGGCCAGAGACGTGTTTTCTTTACGTGCTTTTACAAAGGCTAGTTTGTCATCACAGATACGTTTTAGAACATCGCTCACGATGGTGAACCCTCATTTGTAAGTGACACAAGGCCATCAAGTTTTGCCAAGGCAGCGCCGCTGTCGATCGCTTTAGCTGCGATCACGGCAGCTTCCTTAAGGTCATCGGTAATACCTGCGACGATCAAGGCGCCAGCAGAATTCAAAACAACCGCGTCACGATAGGCGTTTTTCTCACCGCCAAGCATCGATCTCATCGCTTTGGCGTTAAACTCTGCATCACCGCCGATAATTTCTTCAATTGGGGATCGTTCCAACCCCGCCATCTCTGGAATTATCTCAAAGTTACGAACGCGTCCTTGATCTAGCTCAGATATAAAGCTTAACCCTGAAATTGAAAGTTCATCCAAGCCTTCAGCACCATGGACCACCCAGGCTTTTTCATGTCCAAGAGCCTTGAGGACGTTTGCCATAGGCTCAACCAGATCACGACTATACACACCCGTTATTTGGCGCGTTACTTTGCCGGGGTTCGATAGGGGACCTAAAACATTGAATATGGTTCTGGTGCCGAGTTCTGCGCGGGTCAGGCCCACATGCCTCATGGCCGAATGATATAGAGGGGCCGCAAGGAAACAGGTACCGTTTTCTGCAAGGGCGTGCTCAACCGCTTCTATGTTTGCTTCCAGACCAATACCGAGAGCGCCGAGGACATCGGATGCACCGCTTTTAGACGAAGCTGCACGGTTACCGTGCTTGGCAACGCTCACACCTGCTGCTGCGACAACAAATGCCGTAGCCGTTGAGACGTTGAGAGTTCCTTTAGCATCACCGCCAGTACCACAAACGTCGATAGCGCCTTTGGGGGCTTTGATCGTTCGCATCTTGCTGCGCATAGAACGTGCAGCACCTGTGATTTCTTCGACGGTTTCCCCGCGAACACGCAGGCACATAAGAAAACCCGCAACTTGTGAAGGGGTCGCTTCGCCTGTCATCAGAAGGTCAAAAGCCTGTTCAGCCTGTTCAGCTGATAAGCTATTCCCATCGGCCGTATAGGCGATGAAAGATTTAATGTCGTTTAATTCCGCAGACTTGAAACTAGAACCAGACATGGAAAAGTCTCCCTTATTTCAAACCCTGTTTCGTTAAAGCTCTTGTTGACTTTATATTCAGGGAGAAAATTATTACTTTGAGCAAGTTTTATTGTGAGCAAATTATATCGTGAGAAAGTTCTTTAAGAGATCATGTCCTTTTTCAGATGCAATACTCTCTGGGTGAAACTGTACGCCGTGAACAGCTAGTTCTTTGTGTTGTAGCCCCATGATCACCCCGTCATCTGTCCACGCCGTAACCTCCAGACAGTCAGGCATACTATCAGGCTCGATAGTAAGTGAATGGTAACGTGTAACTGTCAAAGGATCTGGCAGGTCTTTAAAGACACTTTTGCCTTTGTGTCTTATTGCACTGGTTTTGCCGTGCATTGGTGTAGGTGCCCTGACAACCTTGGCCCCAAATGCCTGCCCAATAGATTGATGGCCGAGGCAAACACCGAGTATAGGTATTTTCCCGGCAACCCTTTCTACGAGTTCCAAACAGATACCTGCTGAAGAAGGATCACAAGGACCAGGAGAAATAACAATTCTCTCTGGTTTCATGTCCAGGATTTCATCGACAGATATTTGGTCGTTGCGTTCGACGGATATCGTCGCGCCGAGTTCCCCTAAATAATGATAGAGGTTGTAGGTAAAACTATCGTAGTTGTCGATCAGTAGTAACATATCGGCACGCGGGCTTTCACTTATTGAGTAATGTAGAAAATTTAGGAAGTTATAGCAGTAAGGTAAAGGTGAAGAAATAAAGAAAGGTGAGATTTTCTAATGATTTTGTATTCTCTTCATATTTTTTGCTTTAGTGACTTGACCTTCCAGTTACTGTAAACTCCATATATGGCTCATCTTGGAATTTTTGAGAGTAAGCCAGCAGATGTCAAAATCTATTGAATTGAGCATTGACGGTATGAGTTGTGCGGGTTGTGTGCGTTCTGTCGGTAAGGCGTTAGAGTCTGTTGACGGTGTTATTGAAGCCCAGCCTGACCTTATGAATAATTCTGCAATGGTGATATCAGACGGCACTGTTGAAAAGGAGCGCCTTTTGAAAGCTCTTTCTGAAAAAGGTTATAAAGCTAAAATCGTTAATCCTGTGTCCCCTCAAGAAGAGAGAACAGTTGAGCTCGGCATCAAAGGGATGACTTGCGCGGCGTGTGTTCGTTCGATCGAAAAAGCGATTATGCAAGTGCCGGGAGTTGGGTCGAGTTCCGTTGATTTAATGAATGGTGCCGCAAGAGTTTCTCTTTCCAAGGAAAGTGATGATATCCATTCAATAGAGCGCCAGCTTATTGCTAAAATATCAGAATCTGGTTATGAGGCCGTTGTTCAGAAAAATGATATTTTATCGTTTTCTGGGCTGAATGAGCAAGAGAGCCAAACCAGAACTTATGGGATTTTCATTCTTTCAATGACCCTAACTGTTCCTTTGGTTGGCCAAATGATTTTGATGCCATTTGGTATAGAATTAACAATCCCTCCATTATTTCAATTTTTGCTTGCCCTTCCTGTTCAGGTCCTTGCAGGAGCCCGATTTTATAAGGGGTTTTGGAATGCTTTTCGCCATGGTCAAAGCAACATGGATACGCTGGTGGCAGTTGGAACCTCTGCAGCCTTTGGGTTGTCTGTAGCTGTTATGCTTGGAGACACTTCTGAGTGGTTATCTTGGTCGTCCCATATAGCACACAGTCTTTACTTCGAAGCATCTGCGGCGGTTATTACGCTTGTGCTTTTGGGTAAAATTCTTGAAGAAAGGGCTAAAGGGAAAACCAACGAAGCTTTACTAGCTTTGATGAAACTACAACCTTCAACGGCCATTGTTGAACGAAATGGAAAACAACAAGAGATCCCGGCGAGTAAAGTACAAGAGGGCGATATTATTATTGTTCGCCCAGGGGATTTAATTTCCGTCGATGGCATTATTATTTCAGGTCACAGCCAAATTGATGAAGCTATGGTTACGGGCGAATCAATGCCTGTGTCCAAAAATACTGGAGATCCCTTAATTGGTGGTACAATCAATGGTGAGGGGCTTCTTCGCGTTCAGCCAACAACACTTGGGAAAGATTCCAAGCTTTCACAAATTATTGAACAAGTTAAGTCTGCCAGAACAAGTAAACCAAAAATTCAAAAGCTTGTTGATCAGGTGAGTGCTATTTTTGTTCCTTCTGTGCTCGTTATCGCAATAGTAACTTTTATATATTGGTGGTTTTTAGGAGGGGCGCCTTTAGAGTTTGCCATAATCAATGCTGTAACTGTTCTTGTTATTGCTTGCCCATGTGCACTTGGACTGGCAACGCCTACAGCGATCATGGTCGGAAGCGGACAAGCCGCCCGGATGGGTATTTTGATAAAGAACGCTGATGCTATAGACGGATTGGCAAGCGCAACGACCGTTGTCTTTGATAAAACGGGTACTCTGACTTCTGGTCATCCCCAAGTCGTTGACAGTCTTCTGTCTGATAAATTTCCTACCGAGAAAGTTTTGACACTGGCTTCAGGTTTATCCAAGGATAGTTCTCACCCCCTTTCAAAGGCGATATTAAGCTACGCAGAACATGAGGGTGTATCTCCTGCTGAAATTAAAAATTCTCAGGCCATACCTGGTTTTGGCGTAAAGGGTGTCGTCGATCAAAACGAACTCTTTATGGGCAGTATCAAGCTGATGAAGAGAGAGGGCGTTGATACAAACGACTTTGATGAATTTTCCGAGAAATCGGGACAAGAAGGCTCAACTCTTGTTTGGCTCGCAGAAAAAACAGGAGATGTAATCACGGTTTTGGGCGTGTTTGCCTTAAAAGATCAAATCAGAGAACAATCCTACAAGGCAATATCTGCTCTTAAGGCAGACGGCTTAAAAGTCATGATGCTCAGCGGAGACCAGAAGCCCGCAGCAGATATGGTTGCCAAGGAATTGGGTATTGATCATGTCCAAGCAAATCTTCTACCTGCTGACAAGCTATCTTGCCTTAAAGCACTGCATGACAAGGGAGAACGCGTGGTTATGGTTGGTGATGGCATCAATGATGCGCCTGCCTTGGCGGGGGCTGATGTTGGCTTGGCCATGGGCGATGGCACTGATGTTGCTATTGGTTCTGCAGATGCTTCCTTGACCCAAAGTGATCCTTATCTGGTACATAAAACAATACGTACCGGACGGATCATTCGACAAAAAATTGCGCAAAATTTGCTCGGCGCTTTTGTTTATAACGTTATCGGCATTCCCCTCGCGGCATCTGGTATGCTGAACCCTGTGTTAGCCGGAATTGCTATGGCTTTAAGCTCTGTTACCGTAATGACAAGTTCCCTCTCACTCTATTCTTCACTGAAACGGATCGACTAAAATCATGAAAATCGGTCAAGTTGCTACAAAGTCAGGTTTACCTGCAAAGACAATTCGCTACTACGAATCAATTGGTTTGATAGATCCGGCGGGCAGGACTTCTGCCGGATACAGGGCGTATGAAGAAAAAGATATCCAAACCCTTCGTTTTATTCAACGGGCCAGAAGTCTCGGGTTTTCCATAAGTGAAGTCTCTGCGTTGTTAACTCTTTGGAATGACCGCAACAGAGCGAGTGCTCAGGTAAAAGAGCTCGCGAAACGACATGTAGAAGAGATGGATCGTAAAATTACCGAACTACAGTCCATGAAAGATACCTTGAGCGAGCTTATCGACAAATGCCAGGGGGATCATCGGCCAGATTGCCCGATACTGAATGATTTTGCCCGGTTAAATAATAAGACCAAAATATAGAATTTCTTTTTCGGTAAATTTCCTAAGTAGGTAGAGTTTTTTCTATCAACTGGAGAACTGCTGATATACATATGAACCCTCATCGTAGAGCGGATTCATGTCAAAAAAGCGCAAATCAGAGCCCAAAAAATCGGGCAAGTCGAAGAGCTCTCACCACCAGAGACGGTTTCAGGCTGGAAACTTGTTTATAGTTCTCGGATTTGTGTTTTTTCTGGCCATAACAATATCATCATTGTTGGTTTTTCAGCGCAGTGATAAGGGAGGCGACGATCCCCATAAGCTCGTAGAACAAACCCTCGAACAAACCGAAGAACAAGCTAAAATTAAGGCACTTGAAGCGGCACCTGCCAATAAGCCTCACCCCATAAATCTTGGGAATATCTCCATTGATGACACCGTTATTGACGATGGCGCTTCTTCTGAAACAGTCAAACTTCCACCAAATGTAACAATTTCGATACCAGAGAAAACAATCAAAATACCCCCTCGAACAGTAACAGAGGATGTAGTTGAAAAGGGTGAGGGGTATATTGAGTCTCAAAATGACCTTACACAGGAGAGAGAAGGTGAGGTCGCATCTCTTCCTCCTGTTAATAATAACTCTCTAGCAAAGCAGTCCTGGAAGCGACCTGAGCGCCCAATGATTGCTATTGTGCTTGATGATGTCGGTGTTAATCGGAAAGGCGCAGAGCTCGCCATTGAACTTCCTGGCGTGGTTACCCTTTCTTTCATGACGTATGCCCCTGATGTTCAAGTCATGACCAAAGCCGCACGGGAAAAAGGGCATGAACTTATGTTACATGTGCCTATGGAGCCTTTAGGACGAGCAGATCCTGGACCGCAGGCTCTCCTCACGGGCCTTTCTGATCAAGAGATACTGTCTCGATTTGAATGGGGGATGGCCCAGTTTGATGGCTATATCGGGATCAACAATCATATGGGAAGTAAGTTTACAGGTTGGGATCGCGGCATGAAGGTTGTTATGCAGCGCATTGAGAAAACCGACCATTTCTTTATGGACTCTCGAACATCGCCAAATAGTGTTGCTGCGGAAACGGCTGCTTCGCTAGGTGTTCCTGTGCTGAGGAGGGATACATTTCTTGATAACGATTATCAAGATCCGGACAAAATTGAAGCCCAGCTAAAATTAACGGAAAGAATTGCTCTGAAAAATGGCCATGCCATTGCTATTGGTCACCCACACAAAACAACGATAAGAGTCTTGCATCAATGGATCAAATCTGCAGAAAACCGTGGTTTCAACGTTGTTTCCATCTCTGAGATTCTGGCGTTAAAAAAGCTGGCAGAGTAAGTTCTCTAACCAGCTTTTCTAAATATTCTATATTTACTTTAGATGTTACTTTTTTGAGCTGCAAAGCGAACGGCTTCTTCCGCTGCTCTAATAAGAGCACGTGCTTTGTTGTGGCATTCTTGATACTCAGATTCAGGGATTGAATCAGCGACAACGCCCGCACCCGCTTGAATGTACATGGTCTGATCTTTGATGATCGCTGTACGTAAGGCGATACATGTATCCATGCCGCCACCAGCACCAAAGTATCCAACTGCACCGCCATAGATGCCACGCCGTTCTGGTTCAAGTTCGTCAATGATTTCCATCGCGCGAACTTTTGGGGCTCCAGAAACAGTCCCAGCTGGAAAACCTGCTGCAAGGGCGTCGATCATATCTGCACGTTTGGTATCAAGTGTACCTTCGACGTTGGATACGATGTGCATGACATGACTGTATAATTCGATGATCATGCGCTCTGTTACTTGAATAGACCCGACCTCAGCTACGCGGCCAACGTCGTTTCTACCCAAATCCAGTAACATCAGGTGCTCAGCGAGTTCTTTAGGATCAGACAGCAAGTCAGCAGCAAGTTCTTTATCTTCAGCGGCATTGGCACCGCGTTTTCTCGTTCCGGCAATTGGACGAATGGTCACCTTGCCATCTCTAACGCGGACCAAAATTTCTGGACTGGAACCAACCACTGAAAAATCACCAAAGTTTAAATAAAATAAAAACGGTGATGGATTCAACCTCCTCAGTGCGCGATAGAGAGCAAAGGGAGGAAGGGTAAAGGGAACGGAGAACCTTTGCGAAAGAACGACCTGAAATATATCGCCAGCCAAAATATACTCTTTGGCCTGCTCAATCATTTTATGAAATTCTTCACGCGAAAGATTAGACGCTGTTTCTGGGAGAACGAGATCGCCCTCGAAAGATTCAGGTTTATGCTCCAGAGGTACATTAAAATCAGCGGTAACAGCTGCTAGTCTGTCATGGGCTTTTTCAAAAGCTTCTCTTGCAGATATACCGTCTTCAGGCCAAACAGCTGTCGTTACCAGAATTTGATCTTCTACCCGGTCAAAAATGGCTGTGACCGTTGGGCGAAGATACATGCCTTCTGGGAGTCCTAAAGGATCAGGATTGTCGGTGGGGAGATGTTCCATCTGCCTGACGGTTTCATATCCCATGTAGCCAACAATACCTGCTGCCATTGGCGGCAAGTCTTCTGGAAGGTCGAACTTACATTCAGCAACCAGCTTACGTAGGCTTTCCAAGGCAGTGTTTTGTTCTGCAACGAAAGCGTCAGGCTTGGTTTTGTAATGCCGATTGATTTCAGCCTTCGCCCCATTGCAACGCCATACCAAGTCAGGGTCAAACCCGATAAAAGAATAGCGACCTATGGTGTTTCCGCCCTCGACAGATTCAAAGAGAAAGCTGTTTGCTCTTTGTTCTGCGAGTTTGAGAAAGGCAGAAACAGGCGTTTCTAAATCAGCAATCAATGTTGTCCAAACCACTTGTGGCTTGTTGTTATTATATATTGCTGAGAAAGATTCGTATGTAATGGGTTCTGTCATTAGTACGGAGACGTGCCATAAGGGTTGATGACTTGTTCGATAGAGCTCTGATTGATCTCTACACCGAAATCCTGTCTAAGGGCTGCAAGGTACTGAGAATAAACGTCATTTTTATATGAGCCTTCGACGGATGTCTTTACGCTATCGACGGCTTCAGATTGGCTGCTTAAATCGGCCTGTACAATCCCACTTACCGTTGCAATGAGATAACCATTGTCAGCCTGTCCGGTAAGAACGTCACCTTTTTTTGCTTTGTAGATGTCTCTTACGAGGGCAGGTGCAAGTGCTTCGCCAACGTTTGATGAAAAACGGTTGATTTCTACACCAAATTTGATCAACTCAGCCGCTTCATCCGTTACAGCTTGAAGCGTGCTACCGTTACGAGATTCATCAGCCAATTTTTCTGCGATCTTCTTTGTCTCATCGTTTTTACGGTTTTCAAGCCATGCCTGCGTCAATTCAGATTTGATTTCCTGAAGTGCGCGTGGTGCCGCTGGAGTTATTGAATTAACTTTAAGGATGAAATATCCACCGTCATCAAGCTCGGTAAGCAGGCTGTCGGCGTCTGTTCCGGTCTGCCCGAGAACTTCTTGAAACTTGTTGTTTTCAGAAAGACCCATAAGAGGCAACCCATCGCGATCACGGCCATCTGAATCGATTTCATTATAAGAGGACATAATCAAACCAAGTTTAGTTGCGGCTTCGATGAGGTCCGCACCTGAAGCAATTTCGTCATCTAATTGGTTTGCGAGAGAGATAAGTTCATCAGTGGCAACACGCAGCGCAGCATCTTTTGTTACTTGTTCGCGTACTTCCTCAAAAACGGCTTCTCTTGCAGGTGAAATTTCCTCTACAGAGATAATGTGCCATCCAAGAGGGGATTGAATAGGTGCGGTAATGCCTGCGGTCTCGAGCGCGAACACTTCTGGTCCAAGCTCCGGCAATAGATCAGATTGCTCCATAACACCGAGATCGATGCTTTCGGACCCGGTTAACTCTTTGGCAACAGCATTAAATTCTGCGCCGCCGAGGAGCTTGTCATGAGCTTCTTTGCCCTGCGCTTCATCGCTGAGAAGCATTTGAACCAAACTGCGACGATCAGGAAGAGACAGGCTATCTTTTTGTGCGAGGAATTCTTCTTCGATTTGCTCTTCAGAAAGCGTAACGGTTTTTGCGACTTCTTTTGGGTCGAGATGAAGATAGCTTACGGATTTGAATTCAGGCGCTAGATAGTTTTGTTTCTCTGTTTCGTAATAAGAAGAAAGCTCCGTATCGGTGGCCGGGGCCATGTTGTCAAATCGTGAATATGGAATTTCGATGTAATCAACCAAACGTTTTTCACTGGTATAGGTGTAAAGCTGTTCAGCTAATTTAGTCGGAACAGGAATGGCATTGGTTATGGCATTGTTGATTTGTTGGCGTTCAATATCTTTTGCTAGATCACGAAGAAAAGCAGCTTCAGACATGCCTGCCTGATAAAGCGTATTTTGAAAACGGTTAGCATCAAAATCTCCAAGCTCGTTTTTGAAAGCATCAATTTTCAAAATTTCTTCTCTCAATTGCGCTTCAGAAACTGTTAGCCCCATTTCTTGAGATTGAAGGGTAAACAACGCCTGGCTTACAAGCTGAGCAACTACTCTGTTTGTGAGGCCGAGCTGTTGAGCTTCTTGGAAATCAATAGCACGGCCCAATTGTTGAGCGATACTATTGGTTTCGCGAGTAAGGCCGTTGGAGAATTCAGTCTGAGTGACTTCTATGTCTCCAACTTTGGCTACGACCTGATTTGACCCTAAATTCAAGAAGATGTCTTGGATCCCCCAAGCAGCAAAGCTTAATATTAAGAGGGAGAAAAGTGCTATAACAACAATACGCTTGAAAAGGCCTGGTTTTTTATGAGCCATAACTTACCCGTGAAATTCTACAGAATGATTGAATAATATATAATCGTGCGGGCATATTAAGGACGGAGCTATCTTGGGGCAACAGCGTTTTTGAAGTTTATACACTCGGTGCCATAGTTGTGATCTCTTACGATCGAAACTGAGCGCAAAAATCCTTCTTATATATAGGACCTTTATATCAGGCCTTCATAACGGTCCTTGATAACAGGAGAATTACCTCTTCGGTCTTGGTTTGTTCGAATAGAGACTGTATAGATATGCCGATATTTCACAGGGAGAATCGATTATGGTGCGTAAACTCATTGCGGGTAACTGGAAAATGAATGGGTCCGTTTCCTTTGCCTCTGAGCTGGTAAGTGGGCTGTTATCAAGAATTGAACAACAAGATGTTCCAGCCGACTTTGTCGTTTGCCCCCCAGCAGCCCTTCTTGGTTCCGTCCTTGCTCAAACAAAAAATACTAAACTTTCTGTTGGTGGTCAGGATTGCCACGCGAATGTATCGGGTGCTCACACCGGAGATACCTCTGCAGAACTTTTGAAAGACATTGGGTGCGGCTATGTACTGACCGGTCATTCAGAGAGAAGAACTGACCACGGTGAAAGTAATGCAGACGTAAAGGCAAAAAGTGCTGCGGCCTTGAAAGCGGGACTTATTCCCATCATCTGTATTGGTGAAACTGAAGGGGAACGTGTCTCAGGGAATACTCTGAAGGTTATTGAAGAGCAGGTTGGTCAGTCTCTTCCTGATGATTCTGATCCTAGCCGCATTGTGTTGGCCTATGAGCCGGTTTGGGCAATTGGCACAGGCAAAACGGCAACTCCTGATGATGTTGCAGAAGTCCATAATTTCATCAGAGGTTTACTTGTCTCTCGATTTGGAAATGATTCTGCTCAAAAAATAAACATCCTTTACGGGGGATCTGTTAAGCCCTCTAACGCCGCGGAATTGCTGGCAGTTTCAAACGTTGATGGCGCACTTGTTGGCGGTGCAAGTTTAAAAGTTGAAGATTTTTGGGCAATTGGTGTCAGATGAGTCTAGCCATATCGGTTGGAAAAGGCTAAATAGCCTGTAAAGATCTATATAGGCGCACAATAGTTTTATATTACGGTTGAGATATAAGGCGTTATGGGTGTGTTAAATTGGGGTGAGAATCCCGGAAAGTTTTGAGAGACTACTAACGATGAACGAAGTATTATTGGTCATTCATTTGTTGATTACGCTATCGCTTATCAGCGTCGTCCTCGTTCAGAAGAGCGAAGGTGGTGGTCTTGGTATGGGCGGAAGTGGTGGCGGCGGTGGTGCTGGCGGCTTTGGTGGATTCCTTACAGGTCAAGGCACTGCTAATTTGTTAACGCGTACCACTGCTATTCTTGCTGCGGCATTTATCGCTTCAAGCCTTTTGTTGACCGTACTGGCCGATACAGGTAGCACGCGATCTATTGCTGATGATATCATCGCACCAGTGGCTCCAACCGAGAGTGAGCAGCCAGTTGCTCCGCCGGTTTCAGAATAAGTTTCGGATTATTTCCGATACGTACTATCATTGACCGGGACCATTAGGGTCCCGGTTTTGTTGAAACTGATTTAAGTGACAACGAGTTTCATGACGCGCTTTATATTTATTACCGGTGGTGTAACCTCTTCCCTTGGAAAGGGTTTAACCTCCGCGGCTGTTGGTGCGCTGCTTCAGGCGCGCGGCTACAAGGTCCGCCTTCGTAAACTTGATCCATATCTCAACGTTGATCCTGGAACTATGAGCCCTTACCAACATGGTGAAGTGTTCGTAACGGATGACGGTGCTGAAACCGATCTAGATCTTGGTCACTACGAACGTTATACAGGTGTTTCTGCCCGTAAAAGTGACAACGTCACTACAGGTAAGATCTATTCTGAAGTTCTGGCGAAAGAACGTCGTGGTGATTATCTGGGGGCGACCATCCAGGTCATTCCTCACATCACCAATGCGATTAAAGAATTCGTGATGTCTGATCTCGGTGACGAAGATTTTATTCTTTGTGAAATCGGCGGAACTGTTGGTGATATCGAAGGACTTCCATTCCTTGAAGCAATTCGTCAGCTTGGAAATGAGCTCGGTCGTGAGCGTAGCCTTTTCATTCACCTTACGCTGATTCCTTATCTAAGAGCTGCTGGTGAGTTGAAAACCAAACCGACCCAGCACTCTGTAAAAGAACTCCAATCACTTGGTATTCAGCCTGACATGCTTCTTTGTCGTTGTGAGCAGGAAATTCCAGAAGGCGCCCTTCGTAAAATTGCTCAGTTCTGTAATGTTCGTCAAGAAGCTGTTATACCAGCCCTTGATGTTGATACGATCTATGCTGTGCCACGTGCTTATCATGAGCGTGGGCTGGATGTGGAAGTCTGTCGTCACTTTGGGCTGGATCTCAGCACCAAGCTAGATTTGGATCGATGGGATAAAGTTACCGATACAATTCGTGAGCCGGATGGTGAAGTCACAATTGGTGTTGTTGGTAAGTACACTTCCCTGTTGGACGCATACAAATCTTTGGCAGAAGCACTAGTCCACGGTGGTATCGCCAATAACGTTAAAGTGAATATTAACTGGCTGGATTCAGAAATCTTTGAGGGTGAGGGAGCAGTAGAAGCTCTTGGGAATGTTCATGGCATTCTTGTCCCTGGTGGGTTTGGTGAACGTGGTTCCGAAGGTAAAATTGCGGCTGCGGGTTTTGCACGTAAAACAAATGTTCCATATTTTGGCATTTGTTTTGGTATGCAGATGGCGGTGTTGGATGCAGCAAGAAACCTTGCCGGGTTACCAGATGCCAGTTCTTCTGAGTTCGGGCCTTGTGATGAGCCTCTTGTGGGTATCATGACCGAATGGGCGCGTGGCAATGAGTTTGAACAGCGTTCGGACGGCAGTGATCTTGGTGGAACAATGCGTTTGGGATCTTACCCTTGCGCGCTGAGTGAAGGATCTCGTGTTCGCGAAGCCTACGGCACTGATTTGATTGAAGAGCGTCACCGTCATAGATACGAAGTAAACATCAATTATCGCGAAAAACTGGAAGCTGCAGGTATGAAGTTCTCTGGTTTGTCACCGGATGGTGGGCTTCCTGAGATTGTTGAGCTTGAAGAGCATCCTTGGTTTATTGGAGTTCAATTCCATCCAGAATTGAAATCTCGCCCATTTGAACCTCATCCGCTCTTCACTTCATTTATAAAAGCTGCGATTGAACAGTCCCGCCTCGTATAAGTGGGTGATGTAATATTAGGGTAGAATAGAAAGATATAATCTATGACAGTGCATGCAGGGCTTCAATCACGCCACGTTCGTGTTGGTAATGTCACTTTTGGAAATGATCTGCCGTTTGTATTGATTGCAGGCCCATGCCAAATGGAAAGCCGTTCCCACGCATTGGAAATGGCAGAGACCTTAACAAAGGCCTGCGAAAAACTTTCTATTCCCCTGATTTACAAAAGTTCTTTCGATAAAGCGAACCGTACCAGTCTGGATTCATCACGTGGTATCGGCATGGATGAAGCTTTATCTGTCTTTGAAGAAATCAAATCAAAGTTTGGCTGCCCGGTAATTACGGATGTGCATTCTGCGCAACAATGCGAACCAGTTGCTCAGGTTGTTGATGTTTTGCAAATTCCTGCATTTCTTTGTCGCCAAACAGATCTTTTGGTTGCAGCAGCAAACACGGGCCGAGCGATTAATGTCAAAAAAGGGCAATTTTTGGCCCCTTGGGATATGGCAAACGTTTCACAAAAAATCATCGACTCTGGTAATGATAAGGTAATGGTTTGTGAGCGCGGAGCATCTTTCGGCTACAACACACTTGTATCTGATATGCGTTCTCTCCCGATTATGGCTCTTCAAACGGGTTGTCCTGTCGTGTTTGACGCCACACATTCTGTAGCTCAGCCAGGTGGACAAGGTGCCACTTCAGGCGGGCAAAGAGAATTTATTTCAGTATTGGCACGTGCAGCAGTTTCAGTTGGTGTTGCAGGTCTCTTTATGGAAACACACCAGGATCCTGATAATGCGCCTTGCGATGGGCCAAACATGATCCGGGTACAAGAGCTTCCAGAGCTACTTTCGGTTCTGGTTGAATTTGATAAACTGGCAAAAGCACATCCTGTGTCTATTGCTTAATGATTATTATCGAGGCCCGCACCCTCTCTGCGCCTCAACTTTCTTAACGGAGATAGAATAAAATGACGGCGATCATCGACATTAAAGGTCGTGAGATCCTCGATTCTCGTGGAAATCCCACCGTAGAAGTTGACGTTCTTTTAGAAAGTGGTGCCTTTGGGCGCGCTGCAGTTCCTTCTGGTGCCTCTACCGGTATCTACGAAGCCGTAGAGTTGCGCGATGAAGACAAGGGTCGCTACTTGGGTAAAGGCGTTCTAAACGCTGTTAAGGCTGTAAATGATGAGCTTTTCGAAGCTCTGATTGGGCTTGATGGCGAAGATCAGCTTTTGATTGATCAGGTCATGATTGATCTCGACGGTACTGAAAACAAATCCCGTCTTGGTGCCAACGCAATTCTGGGTGTTAGCCTTGCTGTTGCTAAGGCCTCTGCAGAAGATGCTGGCCTGCCGCTCTACCGCTATGTTGGTGGTACGTTTGCACGTACGCTTCCTGTACCAATGATGAATATCATCAATGGTGGGGCACACGCAGATAACCCAATCGATATTCAGGAATTTATGGTTATGCCCGTTGGGGCGGCTTCTGGTTCCGATGCTATTCGTATGGGCGCAGAAATCTTCCATTCTCTGAAAAAATCTCTCAGCGATGCCGGCCATAACACCAATGTTGGTGACGAAGGCGGTTTTGCTCCTAGTTTAGCCTCTACAGACGAAGCTCTTCAGTTTATTACGAAGGCCGTTGATAACGCCGGGTATAATCTGGGCGATGACGTAATGTTAGCGCTTGATTGTGCGGCGTCTGAATATTTTAAAGATGGCAAGTATGAATTGGCTGGCGAAGGCAAATCGCTTGGTTCTGACGAGATGGTTCGCTATCTTGAGGATCTTGCAAATCGCTATCCAATTTTATCTATCGAAGACGGTATGAACGAAGATGATTGGGATGGCTGGAAATCTTTGACAGAAGCTATTGGCCATAAAGTTCAGTTGGTCGGAGACGATCTGTTCGTCACCAATCCAAAACGACTTATTCGTGGTATTGAAACCAATACAGCCAATTCAATTTTGGTCAAAGTAAACCAGATTGGTACGCTTTCTGAAACATTGGAAGCTGTCGATATGGCCCATAGAGCTGGGTACACATCTGTAATGTCGCATCGTTCTGGTGAGACTGAAGATAACACTATTGCTGATTTGGCTGTTGCTATGAACTGTGGTCAGATTAAAACGGGTTCACTATCTCGCTCTGATCGGGTTGCCAAATACAATCAGCTAATTCGGATTGAAGAAGAGCTTGGTTCTATGGCGCATTATGCAGGTCGTGGGGTTTTACGTTAACCTTATTCTACTTATTATCATTGTTATCAGGGGTGCAGCTTTTCGTTGCGCCCCTTTTTATTGCTTCAAGATATTAAAGTCCCTCTTAGAGAAGGCTTCCTTGATTTTCGGAACAAAAACAATTTCAGATACCGTTAGGAAGAGTTATTTCCTTTTATGATTGTTCCCGAAAATTTCAAATATTCACATGATATTATTTCCAATAATACACTGAAGAATAACTAAATATTGATTGTAGGTGCATGGTTATAAGCCGTGTTTAAAGATACTTATTGTTATGAACAATCAGTCTAAATTTATCAAAGAAGCGTAGTCAAAACATCAGTATAATAATTGTGACGTTGTAAATTGACGAATACTTTAAATCATTATGGGCAACCATAGGTAATTTTTCTCATTTAATGCAATTATTAATTGAATGTTAAGGTGTGAGAAGGATAATAATAGAGCAGTACGGTGCTCGTAAATTAACCATACAGCAGGCAGTTTTATGGTCCCATATGAGAATACTCCACCAATGACAACAGTCCTTATTGTCGAGGATAATGAGGAAGGCCAGTTTCTTTTTGAAGAGCCGCTGACACATGTTTCGCGCACTCTTAATAATTTGTTGGGTACAGATTGCTTTCGAATGGCAATCAATAAAATAAATATCCCAGATATTAATGGCGTGTTTGTAGCTCTCCATATCCCAATTATCCCAACAAAAATGACTTCTTTTTTATTCGAATGGGTTGTCCATTTTGTGCAGAAATATTTCAAAACCAAAGCTCTGGCTTTAGATGAAATTATATATCGGTTTAAGGGACATCAGATACCAAACATCAAACCTCATTATCTAGAGCAAAGAGGGGCGTAATGAACAAAGAAACTCCCATAGAGTTGATTGAACCAAGTTCTCAATCAATGGTCGCGGCCTTTTATACTGCGGTTGATGGTATCATTATTATTGATAGCAAAGGCACGATACAGAACTTTAATCCTGCATGTGAGACATTGTTTGGTTATGGAGCATCTGAGGTCGTTGGCCGGAATATCAAAATACTGATGCCAGAACACTACGCCCGGGAACACGATCAATATCTCAAAAACTACCAAGAAAGCGGTGATGCCAAGATTATTGGTATTGGCAGAGAAGTAACTGGCCGACGTAAGAATGGTAGCGAGTTCCCGATGGAACTGAGTGTGGGGGAAATTACTGATGTTGCAGCCAGTGGTCATTATGTTGGCATTATCAGGGATATTACGGAACGGAGAAGATCAGAAGAACAATACAAATCCCTTACCCAAAATTTAAAAAGTGTTATTGATACAGCCGTTGACGGTATCATTATTATTGATGACCAAGGTTTGATACAAGACTTCAATCCAGCGTGTGAAACACTGTTTGGCTATGCACCACAAGAAGTTATCGGACAGAACGTTAAGGTTTTGATGCCGGAACACTACGCCCGGGAACACGACCAGTACCTTAATAATTACCAGGAAACTGGTGATGCCAAGATTATTGGTATTGGCCGAGAAGTAACTGGCCGACGCAAGGATGGTAGCGAGTTCCCGATGGAACTGAGTGTGGGGGAAATCACGGATGCATCCGCCAGTGGTCATTATGTTGGCATTATCAGGGATATTACAGAACGAAAATTAGCCGAAGAACGCTACAAGGCCCTGACCCAAAGTTTAAAAAGTGTCATTGATACAGCCGTTGACGGTATCATTATCATTGATGATCGGGGAGTTATTCAGGACTTCAATCCTGCATGTGTAACATTGTTTGGCTATACACCTGATGAAGCTATTGGACAGAACGTCAAGGTATTAATGCCTGAGAACTACGCCCGAGAGCACGATCAGTATCTTAAAAATTATCAAGATACCGGTAAAGCCAAAATTATCGGTATCGGCCGGGAAGTGAGGGGGCGTCACAAGAATGGTAGTGAGTTCCCGATGGAGCTGAGTGTCGGTGCTATAGACGATGCAACTATCAGCGGTCACTACGTTGGTATCATCAGAGATGTAACAGAACGAAAAGTGGCAGAAGAACGTTTCAAGACCCAGACCCAACACCTCAAAAGCGTCATAGATACAGCGGTTGATGGCATCATTTTAATTAATAAAAGGGGTCTTATTACCGATTTTGATCCAGCGTGCGAGGCCTTGTTTGGTTATGAGGTAAAGAATGTAATAGGGCAAAACGTCAAGATGCTGATGCCTGACCATTACGCCCGAGAACACGATCAGTATCTTCAAAATTATCATGATACCGGCAAAGCCAAAATTATTGGTATCGGTCGGGAAGTAACAGGGCGCCGTAAGGATGGCAGTGAGTTTCCAATGGAGCTAAGTGTTGGTGAAATTACGGATGTAACTGTTAACGGTGACTATGTAGGCGTTATCAGAAATATCACCGCTAAAAAAGAAGCTGAAGCGGTTAAAGAGCGATTAATCAACGCGTTAACCCGAAGTAATCAAGAACTAGATGAATTTGCTTATATTGCCTCTCATGACCTGAAAGAGCCTCTGCGAGGGTTGTTCAACAATGCAATGTTCCTGGAGGAAGATTGCGGGGAAATGTTGGATGAAAGTGCCATTGCGAGACTGGCGCGAATGCGCAAGCTGGCTGAACGGATGGAAAATCTTATTGATAATCTGTTGTACTATTCTCGGCTTGGTCGTCAGGAATTGGCCATTATGTCAACAAATCTCAATCAGGTTATTGATGAAATCTCCTCGATGATAGAAGGACTGATAGAAGAGAAAAATGTTGTTATCTCCATCACTTCTCCACTTCCAAGTATTGTCTGTGATCGGCAGAAGGTGACAGAGGTTTTTCGTAATCTGATTACAAACGCTATTAAATATAATGATAAAAAAATTAAAGAAATTGAGATCGATTTCCACAGGACGTTTAACGGAAAAAATGATGTTATTTCAGTAAAAGATAATGGAATTGGTATCGATGATGAATTTCATCACGACATTTTTACAATTTTCAAAAGACTCAATGTCGAAGACGACAGTGTCAAAGGGTACGGTGTCGGCCTGACTTTTGTTAAGAAAATAATAGACAGGCACGGCGGAGAGATATGGCTCGAATCTGAAGTTGGTGCAGGTACGACTTTTTATTTTACTTTAAAATGAGGGATGTCATGCAGAACGACACAGACTTAAAAACGATCTTGTTGATAGATGATAATCGGGATGATTATGAAGCAACATTTCGAAGTTTTCGTAAATCATCTCTAGAGAACCCTTTGCACTGGTGTCAAAGCGGTCAGGATGCTTTGGATTATTTAAAAAAAGAAGGTGAACACGAAAATTGTTCAGATGATTTACCCTGTATAATTCTTCTGGATTTAAATATGCCAGGCTTAGATGGCAGAAAAGTCCTTCAATTATTGAAGAATGATAATGATCTAAAGAGGATTCCTATCATCGTTTTGACCACATCCGCTGATGAAAGAGATGTGGACAATTGTTACGATCTTGGCGCAAGCACTTATATCCAAAAACCTGTTGGTTTTGATGGTCTCGTTAAGGCTGCGAACAGAATTAAAGAGTATTGGTTCGGTGTCGCATTCCTACCTAGAGAGAGATAATATGCAGCAAAATTTTAGTGTTTTGATTGTTGATGACTCCCCAGATGATCGAGAACTCTGTTCCAGGGCTCTTAAGAGAGTGGAAGGTATTACATTTAACATCACTGAATGTGAGGATGGAGAAGAAGCCCTAAGGCATTTGGAAAAAGGCAAATGTGAATGTGTGTTGCTTGACTATTCATTACCCGGAAGAAATGGATTTGAAATTTTAAAATCAATCCGGGCTAAATATCCATTTTTGCCCGTCATTATTTTGACAGGTCAAGGGGATGAAATGATTGCTGTCAAAATCATGAAAGAAGGGGCACAGGATTATCTCACCAAATCAAGCATTAATAGCGATAGCATTGCTCATATTATTAAAATGGCGATAGAGAGCTGTATTTTACACCAGCGTATTGAATTACAGCGAGACACATTGGAAACCTTTACCCGTGTCCTAACTCACGACCTCAAGCAACCGTTACGCATGATCCGCTCTTTTATGCAGCTCATCGAGCAAAGCAATGAAATGAGTGAAAAAAACCAAGAGTTTTTCTCGCATGTGATAACAGCGACGACGAATATGGATCTCCTGATAGATATGGTCCATTACTATACTAAGCTTGATGCTCTTAATGAGGAGGGGAATCAAAGCACGGTTGACCTGAATACCATTCTTTCGTCTGCAAAAAGCAATCTAGCTCAGGTTATTACGGAAAAAAATGTCAGCATACATTCAGATGTTCTCCCGACTGTATATGCCAACGACATACAATTGGTGCAGCTTTTTCAAAATCTCATTTTAAATGCGACACAGCATAACAACTCTAAACATCCGGTGATAACAATTGGGTGTGAAATGGAGGGTGATGTCGCCACACTGTGTGTTAGCGACAATGGTCCCGGTATTGAAAAAAAGTATCTTAATCGTATATTCGAACCCTTTGCCCGCTTTGCAGTTGATGGGAAAGGGGCAGGACTTGGTTTAGCAATATGTCGTAAGATTGTGTCGTACCAGGGTGGGCGTATCTGGTGTGTATCTGAGGTTGGTAAAGGGTGTAATTTCAAGTTCACTCTTCCTTGTGCAAAAGCATACACAAGAGTTGATGCTCCCAAAGGCATTCAAATACAGCCGATGCTACCATTGGATGATAATAACGTGACGCTGGCTAATGTTCTGTTGGTTGAAGATGATGAGATGGATGTAAAGTTGGCAAAGATCATGCTCTTTGAGAGGGATAAAGTAAGGTTCAATCTTAAGAGAGCTCGCAACGGTCAGGAGGCTCTGGATATTTTAAAAAATTCACCAGAAGGCTACATTGATCTTGTCTTGCTAGACATCAACATGCCTTTAATGGATGGTTTTGAGTTTTTACAGGTTCTTCGTAATGACGATAAATTGAAAGCCACTCCAGTCATCATGTGTAGTACTTCTACTTATGAAAGAGATATCACAATGGCGCGTAGTTTAGGGGTTATTGATTATATCAATAAACCTGTGACGCTTGATAAAATGCGGCCAGGTATTTCCGGGTATCAAAAACTTGACCTAATTACCCGTGGTGAATCTATTGAATTGTGTAGGAACTGACTGGTTTAGATATAAAGTTGAGGAGAAAAGTGTGGAAGGGTTTTCGGTTTGCTCTTTTCTCTTTATTTTTGTTCGTGAAGATCCTTGTTGAGCTGAAAATATTAAAGCTCAAATATCCCTTTGTTGTATAAAGACGCTTTGTTTATTCCCTGTTACTTATTTATCTGTTAACTTGCGGGTTGCATTTTTATATCAAATATGATTCGATTCCTATATGTCCTTGTTTAGAGAAATTCATAAACGTTCCAGACTGGTTATCCCTCAAGTGTTGGGGGCATCCATAGTCGCTTATTTTGCCTATCACACTATCGAAGGTGAGCGCGGTATCTGGGCGTGGATACATCTCAGGCAGGATCTATCTGAAAAACAAATTGAATTGCAAGTTACTCAACAAGAGAGATCAAGCCTAGAATCTCGTGTGGCCCTTTTGCGTCCTGATAATCTTGACCCGGATCTACTTGAAGAAAGGGCGCGAGAAGTTCTTAATTATGGTCGAGAAAATGAATACGTTATTCTTCAGAAAAGATAAGTTGTATAGTTAACTTGTTATTGTGCAATGCAGCAAAAATTTAACAATTTACCTATTTTAGGTTAACTTGCGAAATATACTTATAAATCAATGAGATAAAACTTGTTGTAATATTATTTCGTTTGCCTTACATTAACTGCGAGAAACACACCCCTTAGTGAATAACACTAGATCTTATGGGATACCTCGCATGGCGACAAAAAAAACGCCCACCAAACGGGCTCCGAAGAAACGCACAGCTTCTTCTGATGTTACAAATGAACAACTCCTTGAATTTTACCGTGAAATGCTCCTCATTCGCCGCTTTGAAGAAAAAGCAGGCCAGATGTATGGTATGGGGCTAATCGGCGGTTTCTGTCACCTCTATATTGGTCAAGAAGCCGTTGTGGTTGGAATGCAATCAGCTCTGGAAGAGCGCGATACTATTCTGACCTCATACCGTGATCACGGCCACATGTTGGCCTGTGGTATGGATCCTGACGGTGTTATGGCAGAGCTTACTGGGCGTAGTGGTGGCTATTCCAAAGGTAAGGGCGGATCCATGCACATGTTCAGTGAAGAAAAGGGCTTTTATGGTGGTCATGGTATCGTTGGTGCTCAGGTTCCAATCGGGACTGGTATCGCCTTTGCCCATAAGTACCTGGAAGAGAACGCTGTTAACGTTGCTTACCTTGGTGATGGTGCTTTGAACCAGGGGCAGGTTTACGAATCGTTTAACATGGCATCACTCTGGGAACTTCCAGTTGTCTATGTGATTGAAAATAACAGCTATGCTATGGGAACTTCCACGGCGCGTTCTTCTGCGAACTCTACCGAACTGTATCATCGTGGCGCTGCTTATGGCATTCCTGGTATGCAGGTAGATGGTATGGATGTCATCGCTGTTCGTGAAGCTGCCAAAATTGCTGTTGAACATGCTCGCAGTGGTAAAGGTCCATATATTATGGAGATGATGACCTATCGTTATCGTGGTCATTCCATGTCTGATCCTGCCAAGTACCGTTCAAAAGAAGAAGTTCAGAAGGTCCGTGAAGAGCGCGATCCTATCGAACGTCTTCGTGCTGTCATGCTCAAGAAGAAGGTCATCGATGAAGCTGGAATGAAACAGATCGATAAAGATGTTAAAGCGGTCGTTTCTAAATCAGCTGAATTCGCCCAGTCTAGCCCTGAGCCAGATCCTTCCGAACTTTACACCGATGTGTACGCAGACGCGTAAGCTGTCCGACATTCCGGAGAAGAAAATATGCCAATAGAAATTCTTATGCCTGCGCTTTCCCCGACCATGACTGAGGGGAAACTGGCGCAATGGTTAAAAAACGAAGGCGATAGCGTATCATCTGGTGATATTCTGGCCGAGATTGAAACCGATAAAGCGACAATGGAAGTTGAAGCCGTTGAAGAAGGTATTCTCGGTAAAATATTAATCGCAGGTGATACGGACAACGTTGCCGTAAATACCCCGATTGCGATCTTACTCGAAGAAGGTGAAACCGAAGCGGATCTTGCTAACGTTTCTTCTTCAGTTCCAAATTCTGTAGCTGTTACTGATACCGTCGCTGAAAGCTCTACACCAGCTCCGGCCCCAGCCCCAGTAAGTGTTTCTGGTCCTGCAGTCGAATTTGTGGCGCCTGAAAGTGAATGGGATGGTCCTGTTGTTAAAACGACTGTTCGTGAAGCTTTGCGTGATGCGATGGCCGAAGAAATGCGGCGTAATAAAAAAGTGTTCCTGATGGGTGAAGAAGTCGCTCAGTATCAAGGTGCATATAAAATCAGCCAGGGTCTCTTGGATGAGTTCGGTGCAAAACGTGTTATTGATACCCCGATTACAGAGCACGGCTTTGCTGGCTTGGGTGTTGGTGCTGCTTTTTATGGTCTGAACCCGATTGTTGAGTTCATGACCTTTAACTTCGCAATGCAGGCCATTGATCACATCATCAATTCAGCTGCAAAAACCCGTTATATGTCTGGTGGTCAGGTTAGCAGTCCGATCGTGTTTCGCGGGCCAAATGGTGTTGCTTCTCGTGTGGGTGCTCAGCACTCTCAATGTTATGCCAGCTGGTATGCACACTGTCCGGGCCTAAAGGTTGTATCGCCATACTCTGCGGCAGATGCTAAAGGACTCCTAAAATCAGCCATTCGTGATCCAAACCCTGTCATCTTCCTCGAAAATGAGTTGATGTACGGTACAAGCTTTGATGTGCCGGATACCGATGACTGGACTGTTCCAATCGGCAAGGCAAAAGTTGTTCGTCCGGGTACAGACGTGACCATCGTTACCTTCTCTTTGATGGTTGGTAAGGCTTTGGATGCTGCTGAAGAACTTGCCAAAGAAGGCATTTCTGCTGAGGTTATCGATCTTCGGACTATTCGTCCTCTCGATACTGAAACGATCTTGACCTCTGTACGTAAAACCAATCGTTTGGTGACCGTCGAAGAAGGCTGGGCGTTTTCTGGTATTGGTTCTGAAATATCGGCAATGGTTATGGAGCAAGCTTTTGATTATCTGGATGCGCCAGTTAAGCGTGTCGCGGGTGTCGACGTGCCACTTCCTTATGCCGCGAACCTTGAACAGTTAGCGTTGCCTCAGAGTTCTCATATCATTACTTCAGCTAAAGAAGTCTGCTACCGCTCATAAGCGGGGCAGGGGAGAAATAACGATGCCAATCAATATTCTTATGCCCGCCCTGTCTCCGACGATGACAGAAGGCACACTGGCCCGCTGGCTGGTGAAAGAGGGTGATACCGTAAATTCAGGTGATATCCTTGCCGAAATCGAAACCGATAAGGCAACGATGGAAGTCGAGACCATTGACGAAGGTACGATTGCAAAAATCCTTATTCCTGACGGCAGTGAGGGTGTGCAGGTAAATCAAGTAATCGCAATTCTTCTTGAAGAAGATGAAGATGCGAGTGCTCTTGATGCTGCGGCTCCTTCTCCTGCTGCAAAGCCCGAGACTGTAAACGAAACACCGGTTGCCACAGCGGCACCCGTACCTCAGGTCGCACCAGCGGCTGCAGCTCCTATCGCTGCATCTGGTGATCGTGTATTCGCAAGTCCTCTTGCGAGACGCATGGCTTCTCAAGAGGACTTGGATCTTTCAGCTGTTCAGGGCACAGGACCACACGGTCGTATCGTTAAGGCTGATATTCTGACTGCTCTTGAACAAGGAACTGGGAAGGCTGTTGCACAAGCTGCTTCTCCATCTGCCCCAGCACCTAAGGCTGCGGCGCCAACAAGTTCTGGACCAAATGCACGCGAACTCGCTGATTTACTTGGTATGGAGTACGAGCTTGAGCCATTGAGTTCAATACGCCGTGTTATTGCCAACCGCCTGACAGAATCAAAGCAAACGGTACCTCACTTTTATCTCTCCGTTGATTGTGAGATGGATAAGTTACTCGCTTTCCGTAAGGAATTGAATGCAAGCGGAGACGTGAAAATCTCTGTAAATGATTTTGTCATTCGTGCCGCGGCTCTTGCTTTGAAAAAAGTTCCTGCTGCCAATGCTTCCTATAGCGAAGAGGGAATTTTGAGTTATAAAAATGCTGATATTTCCGTTGCTGTAGCTACGCCAACTGGTTTGATTACACCGATTATTAAAGCTGCTGAAGGTAAAGGTCTCGGCGTTATTTCTTCTGAAATGAAGGATCTTGCTGGTCGTGCCCGCGATGGCAAACTGAAGCCTGAAGAATATCAAGGTGGAACGTTCTCTATTTCCAATCTTGGTATGTTTGGCATCAAAGACTTCTCAGCAATTATTAACCCTCCACAAGGTTGTATCCTTGCTGTGGGTGCTGGTGAGCAGCGTCCTGTGGTCAAAGATGGTGCTTTGGCTATAGCAACCGTTATGACCTGTACGCTTTCTGTCGATCATCGGGTTGTTGATGGTGCTGTTGGTGCTGAATTTATGGCAGCCTTCAAAACCTTGATCCAAGAACCTCTCTCCATGCTTCTCTAAGGGATGAAACTATGAGTGATACAAACTTTGACGTTATCATCCTTGGCGGTGGTCCCGGTGGCTATGTGACGGCTATTCGTTCGGCGCAACTCGGTCTGAAAACGGCTGTGGTTGAACGCGATCACCTTGGTGGAATATGCCTGAACTGGGGCTGTATCCCAACAAAGGCATTGCTGAGATCTGCGGAGATTTACCGCAACATGAAGCATGCCGAAGATTATGGTCTGTCCGCAAAGGGCATCGATTTTGATCTTCAGAAGATCGTTGAACGTTCCAAAGGCGTTTCCAAGCAGCTCAATGGCGGCGTTGGCCATCTTCTTAAGAAGAATAAGGTCACCGTTTTTGATGGCGCTGGTACAGTTATGGCACCAGGCAAGTTGTCTGTTGAGAGCAAAGATAAGAAAAAGACGGCGCTTACCGCGAAGAATATTATTATCGCGACAGGTGCCCGGGCACGTACCCTTCCGGGACTTGAGCCAGATGGAAAACTTGTCTGGACTTATCGCGAAGCCTTGCGGCCTGACACGATGCCAAAATCCATTTTGGTTGTAGGCTCTGGGGCTATTGGGATTGAGTTTGCTGATTTCTATAGCACCTTTGGAGCGGAAGTTACCGTTGTTGAAGTTTTCGATAAAATCTTGCCTGTTGAAGATGATGAGATCTCAAAGCTTGCTCAGAAACTCCTCGGTAAGCACGGGATGAAGTTTAAGACCGGAACCATGGTCACCAAGCTTGATAAAAAGAATAATCAAGTAACGGCAACATTGGAAAAGAACGGTAAAACCGAACAAATTACAGTCGATCGTGTTATATCCGCTGTTGGTGTTGTTGGTAACATTGAAAACATAGGCCTGGAAGCTGTCGGGATTAAAACAGATCGCGGTTGTATCGTAACCGATGAATTCTCTCGGACCAATGTTCCTGGTATCTTTGCGATCGGAGATGTTGCCGGACCTCCGATGTTGGCACATAAAGCCGAACACGAAGGCGTTGTCTGCATTGAAAAGATTGCTGGGCTATCAGCCCATCCCATCGATAAAAGCAAAATACCGGGCTGTACGTACTGTCACCCCCAAATTGCTTCTGTTGGCATGAATGAACAGACAGCAAAAAAAGAAGGTCGAGAAGTCAAAATTGGACGTTTCCCCTTTGCTGGTAATGGTAAGGCAATTGCCTTGGGCGAGGCTGAAGGTTTGATTAAAACCATTTTTGATGCGAAAACCGGTGAGCTTTTAGGTGCACATATGGTTGGTGCCGAGGTAACTGAACTAATACAAGGCTTTGTTGTTGCCATGGGGCTTGAGACCACGGAAGAAGAGCTAATGCACACAGTCTTCCCGCATCCGACACTATCGGAAATGATGCATGAGTCTGTACTAGACGCTTATGATCGAGCTATTCATTTCTAGAGTAGGCTCAAGGTAAGGGCATTGTGTCGCATCTGAAAGCTTGAGATTTTGTTGTAATGCCATATGTATTACATCGTAACACCGGAAGGTAGTGCTACCTTCCGGTTTGTAACTTCGTGTAAACCCTGTTTGTTGTAAACTGAGTTCACGATAGGTCGGAGTGAGTTGATGACAGAAACAATTGTTTCAGAACAGACATCCCAGCTCGAGGGGAAAGACCGCGCTGAGCGCATTATTTCCTCTAAGGATGACCGCGCAAAGATGCGGCACCCTGAAAAGGCCAAACGTCCCGACTCTCCAATCCAGAGAAAACCATCCTGGATCAGAGTAAAAGCACCTGTATCAAAAGGATACCAGGAAACACGCAAGCTTATGCGTGACAATAACCTGACCACAGTCTGTGAAGAAGCTGCCTGTCCAAACATTGGCGAATGTTGGTCTAAAAAACATGCAACGATGATGATTATGGGCGGGATCTGTACCCGGGCCTGTTCGTTTTGTAATATTGCTACCGGTAAGCCAGATGCGCTAAGTCCTTTTGAGCCTTATAGCGTTGCGGCAGCAGTTTCCAAATTGAAACTGCGTCACGTGGTCATTACGTCTGTTGACCGCGATGACCTTGATGATGGTGGTGCGGATCACTTTTCCAAGGTTATTGCTGCAACCAGAAAAGAAGCTCCGGATACAACAATTGAAGTCCTGACGCCTGATTTTAGACATAAGGATGGTGCGCTAGAGGTTGTTGTCAAAGCCAAGCCTGACGTTTTCAATCACAACCTTGAAACCGTTCCTCGGCTTTATACCTCTGTTCGGCCCGGCGCACGGTATTACCACAGTTTGAAAATACTGGATCGTGCCAAGGAAATGGACCCGACCCTTTTTACAAAATCCGGCCTTATGGTTGGCTTGGGTGAGACAAAGGACGAGGTTCTCCAGGTAATGGATGATATGCGCGTGGCGGATGTGGATTTCTTGACCATTGGTCAGTATCTTCAGCCAACACCCAAACACCATCCTGTCGATCGTTTTGTAACGCCTGAGGAATTCGAGTTCTACGAAAAGATGGCTTATAATAAAGGGTTCTTGCATGTCGCATCTTCCCCTTTAACCCGGTCATCCTATCATGCCGATGAGGACTTTCAGGAATTGAGAAAAGCGAGAGAACAGAAGGTGTTATCCTCCTGATTTGCGATTAATAACATGCCAGTCCACGCAGAAAAAAAGGTATTAAATTTTCTCCCAGAGCAGATCTTCGAGATGGTGGCTGATGTCGAGCGCTATCCAGAATTTTTGCCCTGGTGCGTGGGAGCGCGTATTAAGCGCCGCCAAGATACCCGAATATTTGCCGATCTCATTATCGGTTTTAAGATGATAAGGGAGAAATTCACCAGCCGTGTCGATTTGCATCATGAACAATTACGAATTGATGTGGCTTATGTGGATGGGCCCTTTAAATACCTAACAAATACGTGGGTTTTCCAAGAGCATCCCGACGGGTGCCTTATAGATTTCCATGTCGACTTTGAATTTAAGTCCCGCATGTTGCAAATGCTAATGGAGCCTTTTTTTCATGAGGCCGTTAAGCGAATGGTCCATGCCTTTGAAACCAGAGCAGAAGTTCTGTACGAACCTTATCCTGGGCCTGGTACCGCTACAGCATAAAATCGATATTCATTTGGATATCATAAAGCTACACCACACTTTTTCTAAAATTTATTCCGCCTAATTATAGCTGTGGCGCTTAGTCCTGAATCCATAACATTACGTACCAATTCCTTAGTGTCGAAAAGTGGTTTCGTTCATATTTAGGGTTGAGGAAAAGATGCGCCTTGTGAGAGTGCGTAAAACAGAGTGGATGTCATGAACATATTAAAAGTGGCATGTAGTATTATGGGAGGCCAAAGAGATCTACTTCGGTAGGCCAGTAGGGCAAAGGCAATACCTGCTACGGATAAGGCGGGTATCAACATAGGTACGCCGTGTACCGACCCGAAAAATAATGAGCTTCCGATAATGGCAATCACTCTTCCAAATCTTTGATCTAGCCATCCTAAGAGAACGCCTCTGAAAGTCAGTTCTTCTGCTATTGGGGCGATAATGCCCGTTGCTATCATAATGAAGATAAACGAAGGCCAACTAAAGCCTTCGGGGGTGATGGCTTGTAATTGCGGATTAACGAATTCATTGTCAATGAGTTGCATCATCGTAAAGTTCACGAGGCCTACGATAAGAACCAAAGGTAATGCTAATAAAATTGCAGTGTAACACCATCGTGTAGAGGTCGGCCTTAAGCCCGCATCTTTCCAGGTGAGGTCATGTTTTTGTAAGACAAAATAATGTACCAGTTTGAGTAATATCAGGTTTTGGAACAAGACAAGGCATGTGATGGCGAATGATGGGGTTATTTGATCTGATTGATGGCCGATAAAGTCAATAATGAACGGGATTGAAACCCTGATAACAACGATGAAAACGATGAAAGTAAGTAAAAGATCTGTAAAGGAGGCCTGACCGAGTGATTTCTTTTGGTTACTGGTGTGGTGTTCTAATTGAGGCGTGTGATTACTCATGTAGTGATGCGAGCTTTCAAGGACGTTAATGCAGCAAGGACGGTTTGTTGGCGTATAGATTCTCGCCCACCTTCAAAAAAATACTTTTGATAAAGGGTACGATCATTTTCGAGGGTCGTTGCAATATAAACAGTTCCCACCGGCTTATCGGCGGTACCTCCTCCTGGACCGGCTATTCCTGTTATTGAAACTGTAAGTTCGGCATCAGAGCTGTTCATGGCACCTTCTGCCATCGCACTTGCTACCGGGGCGCTGACAGCGCCATGCAGTGACAATAGTTCAACGCGAACCCCTAACATTTCGCACTTTGATTCGTTGGAATAGGTAATAAAGCCCCGATCTATAACATCAGATGATCCGACAATGTCAGTAAGGGCGGCAATAACCAAACCACCTGTACAGGATTCTGCGGTCGTAATCCTCAACCCTTTTACTCTACAGAGATCAAGGATTTCTGTTGAAAGGGTTGTGATTTCATTGGTTATATTCATTTGGCTCTCCTAGAAGAACTTAAACATTTCTCCATCATAAGGTACAAATCGTTGAAAAAGGTAAAAGATTGCCAAGGCGTATAAACCAGCAACCATATCATCTGACATAATTCCCAATCCCCCTTTGACATTTTTGTCCAGCCAGTTGGCAGGAAATACCTTTACGATATCAAAAAAACGAAAAAGCAAAAAGCTGAGGAGATAAAGGAAAGGATCTAGAGGAACGATTGCTAAAGCGAGCCATTGTCCCGCGACTTCATCAATGACGACAGAGCCAGGATCTTCCCTACCAAGGGCTTCAGAGTATTTCCCACTTGCCCATATACCTATGACATAGGCAAGGAGAGAGGCGATGACCAATCCAATCCAACCAAACTGTCCAAATATCACCCATGCAAAGGGGAGGGCCGCAAGGGAACCCCATGTTCCCGGAGCAAATTTAATAAGGCCAGAGCCAAACCATGTAGAAATCAAGGTGGCGGGGTGAAGGAATTTTAAGGGTGTAGAGCTCATCAGATAAGTCTTTTATAAATTTGTTTGTTAACCATAATTAGTCTTCTGTGGGGATTTGTATAGTCGCAACTGCTTGGGCGGCTATACCTTCTTCTCTGCCAGTAAAGCCTAGCCTCTCAGAAGTTGTGGCTTTGATACTGACTCTGGAGGGGGAAATATCAAGGATTTCAGCCATTCTGGTAACCATTTCATCTCGATGAGGACCAATTTTAGGCATTTCACACACGAGAGTAACATCCACATGAATGATCTTTCCTCCGCGTTTCGTGACCCGGTCTCTTGCAAATTTTAAAAATTGATCAGATACGGCCCCTTTCCACTGAGGTTCACTCGGAGGAAAGTGGGTACCAATATCCCCTTCACAAAGAGCCCCAAGGATTGCGTCTGTCAACGCATGAAGGCCGACATCAGCATCAGAGTGGCCCTTGAGTTTACGTGTGTGGGGGATGTTAATTCCACATAATGTTACGTGATCACCATCCTCAAAACAGTGTACGTCGTAACCAAGTCCGGTTCTGCTTTCCATAATCGTCCTATTGTTAACAGAGGTAAGCATCATGATTTCAGCAAGGTTTAGATCTTCAGTCGTTGTGATTTTAATGTTGTTTCGGTCGGATTGAACGAGAGTTATGTCTTTTCCGTAAGCTTCTGCTACTGCTGCATCGTCGGTATAATTTTCTTGGTCCGAGACGAGTAGATGTGCTTTTAAAATCATATCGTAGGGGAAAGCCTGGGGCGTTTGCGCATGCCATAAGCCTGTTCGTTCAATGCTTTTCTCTATCAGGGGGGCTGATGTGGAATCTGAAGCATATTTTAAACTGTCGACGACTGGAGATGCCGCGATGGCTGCCTTTCCATCTTGAGCAACAGAGATGAGCTTTGAGATAACTTCGTCAGCTACAAAAGGTCTCGCTGCATCATGAATAAGGACGCATTTTGGCGTATAGTCTTCTAGTGCTTGTAGCCCGTTACGAACAGATACCTGTCTGGTGTCTCCACCGTGCTCGACGAGGACTTTGTCTGTATAATCTGGGCAGCCATCTAGAAACAATTGATTGTCATCAGGGTGTATAACAACCAAAATTCCGTCAATATTGGGGTGTTCTGAAAATTTTCTAAGTGTATGTGTCAGGATACTATGCTTACCTAAGCATAGATATTGTTTGGGAACTTCAGTTCCTAAACGGCTTCCTCTGCCTGCAGCAACGATAACGGCCCAGGTACCAGGCATAACGTATCTCCTGACTTCTCGATTCTTGCCTTAGTAGGCTAACATACAGTAGTAACAAGAAAGATATGTAACAAAGGCCAATAATATGTCTAGTAAGAAGGTGTTAAAATGACCATTTTCTGGGGTATCCTGGCCTTAGTATCAATCGTGCCCGCCATATTGGTGAGCTGGTTTGGCACAAAAGCCGAGTCATCCCTGGTCAAGCGCGGGTCATTACTCCTTGCTCTCTCGGGACCAAGTTTTGTTACCGTACTTCATTTTGGTGGGCATTGGGATAGCGGATTAAGCATATCTATTTGGGTGACTATATCTTTTAGTATGTTGTTGTTTTTATGTTTCTCTCTTCTTGTTCAAGACTTTTCAAAGCTAGCAATCTTGCTGCTACCATATTTATTTGTGCTCGGCGTTTTTGCTCTGTTGTGGGAAGGGCAAAATACTCATAACGATTTGGAGGCTGAGCCAGACCTATGGCTCGTATTACACATCATTGCCTCAGTGATAACTTATGCTTTGTGTACTCTGGCTGCGATTGCCTCTTTAGCTGTGCTTTTACGGGAGCGGGCGCTCAAGACGAAACAGATAGAAAGTAAATTTCTCGAAAAACTTCCTGCTGTGTATGTTGCGGATCGTTTTCAGGTGAGTTTATTGACCATGGCTGAGGTTGTATTGGGACTTGGAATATTGACAGGTATTGCCAGGCAATATTCTTCTTCTGGAAGTTTGATCGATTTTGATCATAAAACTTTATTGGCGTTCGTCGCCTTCATTGTAATTGCAATACTTCTTGCCCTTCACAGGTTTATTGGCATAAGAGGGCAAAATGCAGTTCGATTTGTTCTTGCAGCCTATCTGTTGATGACCCTCGCATATCCAGGGGTGAAATTTGTCACGGATGTTGTTATTGGATAGTGGAGCAACATTTTTACCTCTATCGAAAAACCCTTCGCATTTTCATATAATCATTGTATAAAGCCATTTATTATTTATCTGCCTATTTCTTAGGCGTTCATGATTGGTGCCCAACAAATGAGCATATCCATCGGTCCGTTAACAATCGATGATCCCGTTTTTCTGGCCCCGATGTCCGGCGTAACAGATATGCCTTATCGTCGTCTGGTTAAGCGTTATGGGGCAGGCTTGGTGATCTCTGAAATGATTGCAAGTAAGGCGATGCTTCAAGAGAGCAGAGAATCCCTCAAATTAAGTACCAACTGTGCCGAAGAATTCCCTATGGCCGTTCAGCTTGCGGGGTGTGATCCCCAGATTATGGCCGAAGCAGCCAAGATGAATGTGGATAGAGGGGCGGCAATCATCGATATCAATTTTGGGTGTCCGGTTAAAAAAATCGTTTCAAAATATGCAGGCTCTGCTTTGATGAAAGATGAGCTGTTGGCAGAAAAAATTATGGAAGAGACCGTTAAGGCTGTTGATGTCCCGGTAACGGTTAAAATGAGACTGGGGTGGGATGATGATAATAAAAATGCCCCTGAATTAGCAAAAAGAGCCGAAGATGTGGGCATCCAGATGGTTACAGTCCACGGCCGCACTCGAAATCAGATGTATAAAGGTGAGGCAGACTGGGCAGCGGTAAAGGCTGTTAAGGATAATGTCAAAATTCCCGTTATCATTAATGGCGATATTCTAACGGCTGAAGACGCAAAAAATGCCATGGAAATATCTGGCGCTGATGGTGTGATGATTGGGCGTGGATGTTATGGAAAGCCCTGGGTATTGAAAGAAGTGATGCAGTCCTTAAGGGATGGTTCTAAGGTGTCCTCTCCGCCACTTCAGGAAATACACGATCTGATATGTGAGCATTACGATGCTATGTTGTCACACTACGGAGAAAGAAAAGGGGTCGCGATCGCGCGAAAACACCTAGCTTGGTATTGCAAGGGATTACCTGATTCTGCGGCCTTTAGAGCAGAAGTCAACAAGGTTACCGAGCCCAAAATTGTTATCAAAATGCTCGGCGAATATTTTAAGCCACATCTTAATAGGGCGGCTTAAAATGTCGCAGCTTATACTGGAAGAGAACCTTCGAACATCTCCCTTACAGCAAGAAGCTGCGACAACCATACTGAACTCCTTAAATGGGCCTGTGTTTGTTGTCGATGGTGAGAATAAAATCTCTTTTGTAAATCAAGCTGCAGAGCAATTTTTGCAGAGCAGTCACCCCGTTTTACTTGGCAGTAACTTAAGCGTTTATTTTCAGGATGGCTCGCCGATATACCAATTGCTGGAACAGACAAGAAAAGAGCAAAGCTCAGTTGCTGAATATGGAGTGCGTCTGGATAGTCCTCGGATAGGAAGCCATCTCGTAGCTATCACAACTTCACCAGTCCAAGATAATGTTGACCATTGTGTCGTTACCATTCAACAGCAAAGTATTGCCCGAAAAATCGACCATCAGTTGGTTCATCGTAATGCTGCGCGTTCGATTACAGCAATGGGGGCAATGCTTGCCCATGAGGTTAAGAACCCACTTTCTGGTATCCGTGGTGCCGCTCAGTTGTTAGAGCTGAATGCCGATGATGATGATAGGCAATTGACGCGCTTAATTTGCGACGAAGCTGATCGTATTGTGAAGCTTGTTGACCGTATCGAGATGTTTTCGGATACACGTCCTCTTGAGCGAACGGCCGTTAACATTCATGAGGTTCTCTCTCATGTTCGTTTGCTATCAAAATCGGCCTATGGGAAAAATGTAACTTTTATCGAAAAATACGATCCTTCGTTACCTGAAGTCTATGGAAACAGAGATCTTCTTGTGCAGGCGTTTCTAAACCTTGTTAAAAATGCTGCTGAAGCTATCGGCAAACAAAGCGGTGAAATCATCTTGAAAACGAGTTACCAGCAGGGTGTGCGTATGCGCCTGTTTGGCGGTAAGGGGCGAATGGATCTGCCAATGCTCGTTACCATAGAAGACAATGGCCCAGGTATTCCAGAAGATTTACACGAGCACCTCTTTGATCCTTTTGTTTCGACCAAAGCTGGAGGAAAAGGTCTTGGCTTGGCGCTGGTGTCAAAAGTCATCGAAGAGCATGGTGGAGTAATTGAATTTACTAGTCAGCCACGGTTAACAAAATTTTCTGTTAGCCTTCCTTTAGTGCCTAAGGAATTACGGTCTGAAGCTCCCGAGATACATACTAAATCCCCCGAAATACCTACTATATCCAAGACGCATACTAAAAAAGATTTGGACGGTTTATGAGTTCAGCAACGATTTTGATTGCAGATGATGATCAGGCCATAAGGACTGTGTTAACGCACGCGTTGGGCCGTGAGGGGTATCGTGTTCAGGCTGCGAGTAGTGCTGCGTCGCTGTGGCAATGGGTTGCCAAGGGAGAGGGCGACCTCGTCATAACGGATGTTGTTATGCCTGATGAAAATGGTCTGGATTTAATCCCCCGGATCAAGAAAATAAGACCTGATTTACGTATCATTGTCATGTCGGCTCAAAATACTTTGCTCACCGCGGTTAAGGCGACGGAGCGTGGCGCTTTCGAATACCTTCCAAAGCCTTTTGATTTGAAGGAATTGTCTTTAACGGTTCGTCGCGCTTTGTCTGAACCTCAAGATTTACCTGAAGAAGTGATTGAGCAGCCAGGCCAAGATGAGAAGCTGCCCTTAATTGGGCGCTCCGTTGCGATGCAAGAAATCTATCGGGTGATGGCGCGTCTCATGCCCACGGATTTAACAGTGATGGTAACGGGCGAGTCTGGAACCGGAAAGGAACTGATTTCTCGTGCCTTGCATGACTATGGTAAGAGAAAAGAAGGCCCGTTTATTGCCGTTAATATGGCTGCGATCCCGAAAGAGTTGATAGAGAGCGAGCTTTTTGGGCACGAAAAAGGAGCGTTTACAGGGGCGACGTCGCGTTATTCCGGCCGGTTTGAGCAGGCCGCAGGCGGGACTTTATTTCTTGATGAGATTGGCGATATGCCAGTTGAAGCTCAGACAAGGCTTTTGAGAGTTCTGCAGGAAAGCGAGTTTACGACAGTTGGCGGACGTATTCCGATAAAGGCGGACGTACGCATAATTACGGCGACGCATAGAGACCTTACTCAAATGGTCGAGCAGGGAAGTTTCAGAGAAGATCTCTATTACCGTCTAAGCGTTGTTCCGTTACGACTTCCTCCTTTGAGAGAGAGATCTGAAGACATACCTGAACTGGTGTCTCATTTTTTAAGAATATGTGAAACAGAAGGGTTGCCTAGCAAGGTCATTGATCAGGGAGGGATGGTTTCCCTTAGAAATCATCATTGGTCAGGGAATATCCGCGAATTGGAAAATGTCGTTCGTCGATTGACGGTGCTCTACAGCCAAGATGTTATAACTTGCGATATTGTTGAACACGAACTTAGCCTCATTACGAAGGCAGGTAATGAAAATCCTGAAAATCATACTCCATCTTCATCGCCGCCTTTTAATGAGTCGTTGAGTGAAGCAGTCGAGCGCCATTTAAGTGAATATTTTGCAGCTCACTTCCCTGAATTACCCTCAAGTGGTCTTTATGACCGAATATTAAAAGAAATTGAGAAGCCATTGATTGAATTGTCTTTAATGTCAACTAATGGAAATCAAATTCAGGCATCAAAACTACTTGGGCTCAATAGGAATACTTTAAGGAAAAAGATTAAAGAACTAGATGTATCCATAATTAAGGGTACAAAGTAATGGCAAGCGAAACTCAGGATACACAGCATTCTGATATTGTTAATCAAAGTGCTAAACCTAATCTTGCTCCTGACGGTTCCCAAAACCCTTCGATACGAAATACTCCAGTAGAAATTTCTCCATTAGAAAATAGTGGATTTTGGGCCCGAACCCTGATTTGGGGGAAACGGGTTGGCCTTGAAAAGAAACTGGCTACGGCACTTTTAATCGCGGCGAGCATCAGTGGGATAACCACATTTTTGGCTTTGTCAGGCGACTTGTCTCAGGCTATTGACCCCAAAAACTTACTGTTGTTGCTGACAACTGATTTCATCTTCTTGATGGGTCTTATTGCCATTGTTGTGAGGCGTCTGGTCCTTTTGTGGCTTGAGCGAAAAAGAGGACTTGCGGGCTCAAAACTTCATTCCAGATTAGTGGGATTGTTCAGTATTGTTGCGGTAACACCGACAATTATTGTTGCTGTGGTGTCGGTCGGCTTTTTTGAATTTGGCTTGAAAGGTTGGTTTAATGAGCGTGTAAGCACAGCTGTTAAGGAATCTTATGCCGTCGCTGAAGCGTATTTAGAAGAGCACCGACAGGGGATTACCGCCGATGCTCTTTCTGTATCTTTTGATATCAGCCAGACCCTGAATTCTCTCATTCAAGACGAACCTCAATTTGATGAATTTCTGACGGAACGGGCTAATCAACTGAACCTGACCGAGGTTGTGGTGTTTGACCGTTCTGGACAAGTTCAAGGCAAAGCTGCATTCAGTTTTTTGTTGAATTTTGCCCCAGAAATACCTGATTTTGCTATAAATAATGCAATTAATGGAGAGGTCGTTATTCTTTCTGCTGAGAATAATGATCGTGTTCGCGCGTTGGTGTATTTGGGTGGGTTTGATGGCTCTTTTCTTATTGTCGGTCGGCTAATTGACCCCAATATTTTAAAACATATTGAGCGCGCTAAAGAGGCCGTATCGCTGTATACGGATCTTGAGGGGCAGCGTTCAGGATTTGTCTTAACATTTGCAATGATCTTTGCGATTGTTGCCCTCATGATTTTATTGGCATCAGTTTGGGTTGGTTTGGCTTTCTCAAATAACCTTACTGTCCCTATTGGTAATTTAATCGCTGCTGCGGAGAAAGTCAGAGAAGGAAATCTGGACACGCGGGTAATTTCAAATCAGGCCGAAGATGAAATTGGGCGGCTATCGCGTACCTTTAATCTTATGACGGGTGAGCTTCAACGTCAGCAACAAGAACTCTTGAGTACTAACTCTCAGCTTGATGAGCGGACCCGATTTATTGAAGCCGTACTTGGAGGGGTAACCGCAGGGGTTATCGGCCTGAACAGCAAAGGTGAGATAACCTTGCCAAATCGATCGGCGACGGCTTTTTTTGTTGATCAGTTTGATGATCTGCGCGGTAAGCACATATCAGAAGTCATGCCAGAGGTTTCAGAGTTTGTTGAAGAAGCAAAAGCGCGCCCTCTACGTCCCATTGAAAAGCATATCCCCTACGTTCAGGAAAATGGCATCCAGAGAACCTTGTTGTTAAGGGCGGTAGCAGAACTCGGTGACGACTTTGAAATTATTGGATTTGTAATCACTTTCGACGATATTACTGAATTGGTATCCGCGCAGAGAAAAGCTGCTTGGTCTGATGTGGCGCGCCGTATTGCCCATGAGATTAAAAACCCGCTTACGCCAATTCAACTCTCTGCGGAACGCCTAAAGCGAAAATACTTAAAGGAAATCAATAGCGACAAAAAAACCTTTGAGTTGTGCATTGATACAATAATTCGCCATGTAACAGATATCGGAACAATGGTGAATGAGTTCTCTTCCTTTGCTCGTATGCCTGTACCGCGGATGAAAGACACGAACCTGAATAAATTGATCAGGGAGGCGATTTTTCTTCAAGACACGTCTCACCCTGATATTAAATTCGTGACAAACCTTCCCGAAGAAGATGTCGTTATTTCTTGTGATCCCGAACAAATAAACCGGGCGCTTACCAATCTGTTATTAAATGCTGCAGAATCTATCGAAGGTAAACTTGAAGGTGACCCTTCTCTTAAAGGTGCCAATAATCAGTCAAAAATCTGTTTGAAATTATCTGTAATGGATGATGTTACGACAATGACTATTCAGGACACTGGAAAAGGTTTACCTTCTGGAGATAGAGAAAAACTAACCGAACCTTATGTTACCAACAGAGTAAAGGGGACGGGCTTAGGGCTGGCGATTGTAAAGAAAATCATGGAAGATCACGGAGGATATCTTGTCCTTGAAGATAATTTGGATCAAACTGGTGATGTTATCGGTGCTCAAGCAAACTTAGTCTTTCCTGAACAAGCATAACATTTGAAATTTTATTAACTTATTGAATAAGTAGATATTTAATGGCACGTGACATTCTTATTGTCGACGATGAAACAGATATCAGAATAGCTCTGAGCGGTATTTTAGAGGACGAAGGTTATTCTGTTAAAGAAGCTGCAAACAGTCAGGAAGCTCTTGCTGCTATTCATTCCCGGCGGCCAAGCTTAGTGGTCCTTGATATCTGGCTTAATAATTCAGAGCTAGATGGTATTGGTATTCTTGAAGCCATTAAGCATGACTATTCTGATTTACCCGTTGTTATGATGTCTGGTCACGGCACTATTGAGACTGCAGTAAATGCAATCAAGATAGGTGCATATGACTTTATAGAGAAACCTTTCAAGTCAGATCGACTACTTCTTATCATTAATCGTGCGATTGAATTATCTGAATTACGTCGAGAAAACGAGGTTTTAAAAGTCAGTGCTGCGGTTCAATCTTCTCTTATTGGAACATCGCCACCTGTACTTCTACTTCAACAAGCACTTGATAAGGTTGCGCCAACTGGGAGCCGCGTTTTAATCACGGGTCCGGCTGGCGCGGGTAAGGAAGTCGTCGCCAGGCAACTACATCAGCAATCAACCCGACAGGGCGCTGCCTTTGTAGCTCTTAATTGTGCGACGATGCATCCTGATCGGCTGGAGAGTGAACTATTTGGAACTGAAACAAAGGGTGATGACGGCGAAACGTCCATCCGTATTGGAACCTTTGAACAAGCTCACGATGGAACGCTCCTGCTTGATGAAGTCGCTGATATGCCTCTTGAAACACAGGGGAAGATTGTTCGTGTTTTACAAGAACAATCCTTCACCCGGGTTGGTGGAGATGTCGAAGTTGATGTTGATGTTAGGGTAATTGCTTCTACCAACAAAGATTTACAGGCCTTGATTTCCGCAGGTGAATTCAGAGAAGATCTGTATTACAGGCTAAACGTTGTCCCCCTTGCTGTTCCAGCCTTGGTCGAGCGTCGAGAAGATATACCCTCGCTTATCGAATATTTCATGGAACTATCCGCGAAAACCAACGGAATACCCTTACGACCGCTGGCTCAGGACGCAATATCTTCTCTGCAAGCCTATGATTGGCCGGGTAATGTGCGTCAGCTTAGGAATGTAATTGACTGGCTTCTCATTATGGCTCCGGGAGATGCAGGTACTGCTATATCCGCAGACATGATGCCGCCTGATATTGGATCTCTTTCTCCTAGTGTGTCATCTGGCAACTCAGGACAGGAAGATTTGATGTCATTGTCCTTGAGGGAAGCCCGGGAATTGTTTGAAAAACGTTATTTGGAAGCTCAAATTTTACGTTTTGGTGGAAATATCTCGAAAACATCGACTTTTATTGGTATGGAGCGTTCGGCTCTCCATCGAAAGCTACGTACACTTGGTCTATCGACCGAACGCGTCTAAACGAATTAAGGTAATGGGACCCGGTTATGAAAGTTGTGATTTGTGGTGCTGGCCAGGTCGGATTCAATATTGCTCGTTACTTGGCAAGTGAGAATGCCGATATAACGGTTATTGATCGAGACCCTGCTCTGGTGAGTAAAATCACGGATTCATTAGACGTTAAGGGGGTCATCGGTTTTGCATCCCACCCTGATGTTCTTGAAAAAGCTGGCGCCTCCGATGCGGATATGATTATCGCGGTGACACACGCCGACGAAGTCAACATGGTGGCTTGTCAGATCTGTCACTCTCTATTTGACGTCCCAACCAAAATAGCACGTATTCGAGAACAGAGTTATCTTGATCCAATGTGGTCTGATCTTTTTACCAGAGATCACATGCCCATTGATGTGATTATCTCTCCTGAAATTGAAGTTGCAGATGCAATTGAACGTCGCCTTCAAATTCCAGGTGCTTTTGATGTTTATCCGTTAGCAGATGGTAAAGTTAGTTTGATTGGGGTTCACTGTACCGAAGACACTCCGATCATCCATACGCCTTTACGACAACTCACCGAACTATTTCCAACATTGAATGTTGTTGTTGTCGGAATTTTCCGGCAGGGGAAAGGGTTTGTCCCTACGCCTGACGATGAGTTACGCCCGGATGATGATGTATATTTGGTTTTGGATCATGAACATCTCAATCGGACGATGGATGCTTTTGGGCATTCCGAGCTTGAGGCGCGTAGGGTTGTTATCATCGGCGGAGGCAATATTGGGTTATATCTAGCCAAAGCGGTTGAGGAAAAACATCCTCAGGTGAAACTTAAGCTGATCGAACTCGATAAAAAGCGGGCTGAATTTGTCGCGCGATCCCTCAAAAAAACCGTCGTTATTCACGGTGATTCGCTTGACGCGGATATTCTTAATGAAGTGAATATATCTACGACGGAGACAATTGTTGCAGTAACAAACGATGACGAAGTAAACATTCTGACATCGTTACTGGCTAAAAGGCATGGCTGTAAGAGGGCCGTTACTCTGATTAACACGACGTCTTATACGCCTCTTATCAGTACGCTTGGAATTGACACTGTTGTAAACCCGAGATCGATCACAGTCTCGAATATTCTTCAGCATGTGCGTCGGGGCCGTATTCGCTCTGTACATACGATTGCCGATGGATTGGGAGAGGTTATTGAAGCCGAAGCATTAGAGACTTCAAGCCTAGTCGGTGTACCGATCCGGGAAGCGAAACTTCCTGCTGGGGTCATCGTTGGTGCTATTGTCCGGGATGGAGAAGTGATTATCCCAAGGGGTGGTACTGTTGTAAGATCTCATGATCTGGTTGTGATTTTCTCTGCGGCTGAAGCCGTTAAAAAGATAGAAAAACTCTTCGCTGTGAAATTGGAGTTCTTCTAAGAGACAACTTGATTTGATTGCCTGAAGAGCACCGTTACTCAATTTTTGGAATGAAAAGTGTACACCCTATGAGCCTGTCTTTCCCAAAAGCTATTATCTTTGATTGGGACAACACCTTAATTGATAGCTGGATAACTATTCATCACGCGTTATCTGTAACGTTTAAGGAAATGGGGAAAACTCCGTGGACCCTCGAAGAAGCTAAAGACCGTGTTCGAGCTTCCGCAAGAGACAGCTTCCCGGCTATTTTTGGAAGTGAATCTGAAATTGCCACAAAAATATTTTACGATACTTATGAGGCTAATCACCTAGAAGTACTTACACCTTTGCCTTATGCTAAGGAGCTTCTTGAATATTTTAAAAGTAAAGATGCTTATCTGGCAATTGTGAGTAACAAACAGGGGGGACTGCTTCGCAAAGAAGTAAAGTGCTTAGGTTGGGAGAGCTATTTTAGTCAACAGATCGGGGCCAATGACGCTGCTCAAGATAAACCAGATCCAATGGTTGTAGATCTTGCTCTGGAGGGAAGTAATCTTCGATCTGATCAAGATGTTTGGTTCGTTGGTGATACAGACATCGATCTTCAGTGCGCGCATAATGCTAATTGTTATCCCGTTCTAATTCGTCCGACGCCTCCTGTCGATGGTGAGTTTAAAAGCTGCAAACCAGCGCAATATTTCTCATCGTGCAAAGATATAATGAATTCGTTGTCATAATATTTTGTAGAGTTTTCTTCATTGTTCGTAGATGAGGGGTTGTATTTCCCCAGCAGAATGATAAAGAATCTCACTTGCTCGTTTTAAATCGGGCACAACCCCAAAAGCTAATAATACCAACCCATAAAAACACGCAATAAAAACAATAAGGGGATTAAACGCGATGGCCGCGGAAAAATCACAGAACGTACAGGATGTATTCCTGAATACGATTCGCAAAAACAAAGTCCCAGTAACGGTCTTTTTGGTAAACGGTGTCAAATTACAAGGCATTATTTCCTGGTTTGACAATTTCTCAGTGTTACTACGTCGTGATGCGCATGCGCAGCTCGTATACAAACACGCGATTTCTACAATTATGCCAGCTACACCTGTACAACTCTTTGATCCTGGTAAGGACGAAGAAGGTGGAGCCGCATCTTAAACCCACTAGGGTTTGGTTGAATATATATGGGTTCTCAACAAAATGACGGTGGCGTGGATCGAGATAAAAAGGTTCGCGCCATTGTACTTCATCCTGAACTAAAGAAGTTCTCGACTTCTTCTCGGAGTGCTGAAGCGCGTCTGGAAGAAGCCTATGGTCTTGCGCTTGCAATTGACTTGGATATCGTTCTCCACGAAATTATCAAGGTTTCCCGGCCTAAACCTTCTACCCTTTTGGGCTCAGGGATTATTGATAAATTTCATGAGTATATTCACGACAATGAAATTGAAGTGGTTATTGTCGATACGGCGCTAACACCTGTGCAACAACGCAACCTGGAAAATAGCTGGGAAGCCAAAGTTATTGATCGCACCGGCTTAATCCTTGAAATCTTCGGGGAACGCGCGCGTACCAAAGAAGGCAAATTACAGGTTGATCTTGCCCAACTAAGTTATCAGAGATCCCGACTGGTCAGGTCATGGACCCACCTTGAAAGACAAAGAGGTGGTGCAGGTTTTATGGGCGGGCCAGGTGAGCGGCAGCTCGAAATTGATAGACGTTTAATCGACGAGAGAATTGTTCGCCTAAAGAGCGATCTGGAGTTGGTCAAAAAGACGCGCGAGCTTCACCGATCAGCGCGCCGAAAAGTTCCTTTTCCGATTGTTTCGCTTGTGGGATATACCAACGCAGGAAAATCGACGCTCTTTAACCGTCTAACTCAGTCAGACGTGTTTGCAGAAAATCTTTTGTTTGCGACCTTGGATCCGACTATGCGGAGAGTTAATCTTCCTTCTGGTCGAGAAATAATTCTGTCAGATACTGTTGGGTTTATTTCCGAATTGCCTACAGATCTTATTGCGTCGTTTCGGGCGACGTTGGAAGAGGTCCGTGAGGCAAATGTTCTGGTACATGTTCGAGATGTATCTCATGAAGACACTGATGCACAAAAAGAGGATGTTAAATCTGTCCTTAAAGATCTAGATCTTGATCGTGATATTCAAGATAACATGATTGAAGTTTGGAATAAGTCAGATCTTCTGCCAGAGGAGATCAAGTCATTTCTTGAAATACAATCCGGCCATAATCAGAATACTTTGCTGTGTTCTGCGATTACAGGGGAGGGGTGTGATGATTTCCTCGCTATGGTCGAACAGTTGCTTGATGCCCAAAATCTCGTCTATGAATTTGAAGTACCCTATAGTGATGGTGCGGCGTTATCGTGGTTGCATGATCATGGAAACGTTCTCGAGCAGAAACATCATGAAGATGGTGTATGGATTTCAATTTCAATTTCTCAGGCCGATGCTGATAAATTTTCGAGTAAATTTGGCATTCTTCCCGACGTTGATTGATCGAAAATAAGAGATATTTTTTTCGCCTTTGGTTGACATCACCCTACCTGCATTCTATATGGCTTTTAGCACTCGTTTAGTGGGAGTGCTAACAATTGTGAAAACTCCCACCTAATGTGCCCCGAATTTTTTTAAATAAGCTACTCTAACGGAGTTGATCTATGAACTTTAAGCCTCTTCACGACCGGGTCGTAATCGAGCCACTAGACCAAGAAGAAAAAACTTCTGGCGGAATTATTATTCCTGATACTGCTAAAGAAAAACCTATGCAGGGCAAAGTTACTGCTGTTGGCAGTGGTGCTCGTGGTGATGACGGTAAAGTTGTTGCTCTTGATGTTAAAGAAGGTGACACCGTTCTTTATGGCAAGTGGTCCGGTACAGAAGTCAAGCTTGACGGCAAAACACTGCTGATCATGCGTGAGTCCGACATTATGGGCATCCTAAATTAAGATTGAGATCAGGAATACTGATTTCAATAAAACGGATACTCAATTTAAAGGAAATAAAAGATCATGTCTGCTAAAGATGTAAAATTTGGTACTGATGCTCGCGATAAAATGCTCCGCGGTGTTGATATCCTCGCAAATGCTGTAAAAGTTACTCTCGGTCCTAAAGGCCGTAACGTTGTTCTCGACAAATCTTTTGGTGCTCCACGTATCACTAAAGATGGTGTTTCTGTTGCTAAAGAAATCGAACTTGCTGACAAGTTTGAAAACATGGGCGCACAGATGGTTCGTGAAGTTGCTTCAAAAACCAACGATGTTGCTGGTGACGGAACAACAACTGCAACCGTTCTAACGCAAAGTCTCGTTCGTGAAGGCGCAAAAGCTGTTGCAGCTGGCATGAACCCGATGGACGTTAAACGCGGTATGGATCTTGCTGTTAAGACAGCTGTTGAGAACCTCAAAGGTTCTGCTAAACAGATCTCTACTACTGAAGAAGTTGCTCAGGTTGGTACAATTTCTGCTAACGGCGAAACTGAAATCGGCAACATGATTGCTGAAGCAATGGAACGTGTTGGTAAAGAAGGCGTTATCACTGTTGAAGAAGCTAAATCTCTTGCAACTGAACTTGACGTTGTTGAAGGTATGCAGTTTGACCGTGGATACCTTTCCCCATACTTCGTAACTAACGCAGAGAAAATGGTTGCTGATCTTGAAGCTCCATACATTCTTCTTCACGAAGCAAAATTGACTAACCTACAGCCAATGCTTCCACTTCTCGAAGCTGCTGTTCAGTCCGGTCGTCCGCTACTGATCATTGCTGAAGACGTTGAAGGCGAAGCGCTTGCAACTCTCGTTGTGAACAAACTTCGTGGTGGTCTGAAAATCGCAGCTGTTAAAGCTCCTGGTTTTGGTGATCGTCGTAAAGCAATGCTCGAAGATATCGCTGTTCTAACTGGTGGTACTGTTGTTTCAGAAGATCTTGGTATCAAGCTGGAAAACGTTACTCTGGACATGCTCGGTACTGCTAAGCGCATTAACATCTCCAAAGAAGAAACTGTTATTGTTGATGGCGCTGGCGAACGTGAACAGATCGAAGGCCGTTGTGCTCAGATCCGTGCCCAGGCTGATGACACTTCTTCCGATTACGATCGTGAAAAATTGCAAGAACGTCTCGCTAAACTAGCTGGCGGTGTTGCTGTTCTTCGTGTTGGTGGTTCTACAGAGATCGAAGTTAAAGAACGCAAAGATCGTGTTGAAGATGCTATGAACGCAACGCGTGCTGCTGTTGAAGAAGGCATTGTTGCCGGTGGTGGTACTGCTCTTCTTGCTGCGGTTTCTGCTCTTGCTGGTCTTAAGGGTGAGAACAACGATCAGGACGTTGGTATCAGCGTTGTTCGTCGTGCTCTTGAATCACCGATCCGTCAGATCGCTGAAAATGCTGGCTTCGAAGGTTCTATCGTTGTTGGTAAAATCACTGACGAAAACAAAGCTGGTTACGGTTTTGACGCTCAGACTGGTGAGTATAAAGACCTCTTTGATGCTGGTATCATCGATCCGGTTAAAGTTGTTCGTACAGCTCTTCAAGATGCGGGTTCCGTATCTGGTCTGATGATCACAACTGAAGCAATGGTTGCTGATCAGCCTGAAGACAAAGCAGCTGGTGGCGGCATGCCTGACATGGGCGGCATGGGCGGCATGGGCGGCATGGGCGGCGGTATGGGCTTCTAAGCCAACCAACACCATTTTGCTAAAGAGAAGGGGGAGCCAATTTGGCTCCCCTTTTTCTATGTAATGTCCCGTCCTGAAATAAGGTTCCAATATATATGAACCTATTTTAGGGCGCGATAGCTTTTCTCTGGTTAGCGCATTTATACAATTAAGATTTAAAATCTTAGTTCAGAGCATCAGGTAAGCCAACTATTCCCTCAATAACTACTCACTCGTTTATCTATCAGTATCATTCTTGTTTCTTTTTGCTTTCTCTTGGCTTTCTTCTACATAAGTTTTACCGCAGGGACAAATCTCATGGATGAAGCTATTTAAAGTGTTCAGCAAGTTGTCTTCGATCAGGCTGTAGTGGATAAACTGCCCCTGTTTTTTGCTGGAAATCAATCCGGCATTTTCAAGAATGCTCAGATGCTTGGATAGGGAAGGTTTCGTTATCGCAAAACGCTCAGCAATTTCCCCAGCGGTCATGCTGGTGGCTGAGAGGTATGCCAGGATTTTGCGCCGGACATCCGATGATAGTGCCTTAAAGATTTTAGCCATAATACAACTATGGTTACCTTATTCATTATTTAGGCTATTGACTAAATATCTAAACAACTTTAGATTGTCTGCAATTAGTCATTTAGCTAAATATGGTACAGATGACCCAAAATTACAAGCCAGATCATCCTTCTTCAGCAGAAAGTCCTAACCAGGCAGCGTTCCCTGAAAATACAGAGAACAGTAGGCCTGAAACCAAAGTAGAAGCGAGCATCCCTGAAAAAGATATGCAGCAGGCGAAAGGTTATTTATCCAACCTTTCCATAACAAGCTATCTGATGCTTATAAGTTTCATAGCGGTGAGCGTCGCTTCTGTGCTGTATCGCCAATCCCTCTCTGAAACCGCTTTACTTTATATTGGCATACCTCTGTGCATCACCTTTCTTGTTGCGTTGCTACCCCGTTCATCCTCGGTAACAGGTCGTTCACTCACTGCACTGACATTTTTGTTTCTTCTTTCCATTCCTATCCTGAAAGAGGGCTTTGTCTGTATTCTTATGGCTGCTCCGATTATGTATGCCGTTGTTGGAGCCGTAGCCGGACTAATCGACTATTTTATCTTTCGCAGCCGTAAGAGTAACAAATCTACAAAACTTAAATCCGCCTTTGTTGTTACTCTATTTGGGATGCTTTCCCTTGAAGGTACGCATGAGGTACTAACTTTTGACCGGGAAAATTTGATTAGTCGATCCGCAATTGTAGAGGGAAACCTAGAGGCCGTACGTCAACGTCTTGCTGAAGTCCCCAGTTTTGACAAGCCACGCCCTTTTTTGGTGCGGCTTTTCCCCATGCCAGTCACAATTGAAGGTGACGGTATTGCTGTCGGTGATCAACGTAGAATGAGTTTCGTATACAACAAATGGATCTATTCCAACAGCCATAAAGGTGAAATGATCGCTGAAATACAGGAGGCAAGCGATACCCGGATACGTTCTCGTATATTGAGCGATACAAGCTATCTGTCAAACTACCTCACGTGGCAAAGTACAGAAGTTGTTCTCAAGCCAATTGATAATACACATACCGAAGTTACTTGGGAGCTTAGCTATACCCGAAAGCTTGATCCTGCATGGTATTTTGATCCGCTTCAAAAGTACGTGGTTGGTAAGGTTGTAGATATTTTTATTGAAAACATCGCCAAGCCCAAAAAACTCGAAAAGAAGCTTTAACTGCTCTGCTGTAGGGACTTGATCGAAAGTACGCACCACAGGCAGTTGGATAAATGTGGAAATAAGGTAAAGGCAAAACAAGGTAACACCTCATGGCCATAACAATCGGTTTGTATAAAACACTGCTTATGCTGTTTGCTATTATCTGCTGGACCGGACTTCTGGCTAGCCCCGTTTATTCTTCTAGGGAGAAAGCTGCTTCACTTGTGGCCTTTGTCTGGCAGTTTCTGACAGCACTTGCCATTTGTCTGCTCTATGTGCGTTGGCAACACTGGGAGGTGCCTGCTCAAAAATCCTTAGTCGAAGATGTACCAGTTGATTTTCTTGCCAGCCACAGCATCCTTCTTGGTAGCTGTGTTACACTATTTCTGCGAAAACAGGCCCTGTCACTAAAACTCTTACTCAGTGGGGCAGTTCTCATAACGCTTTATTGCATTGGCCCTGTTTTACCATCCGCTGTTGGGAATATCCCTTTTCTTGCGAGCCTGCTCTTTTGTTCTCTCAGTCCCTCGTTGATCTTGGGGCATTGCGCCACGGGTGATCACCATCCTTTATTACGTAGCGCCCTCCAGTCCCTTGCTTGGGCCGGAGTTCTTCTTTGGGTATTACCATCACTGCTATTTCAACACCCTGATTACAGTTGGTCTCCTTTGTTACAGCGGCCACTGGAAATCACCTTGGCTTATAGTCTTCCACTCCTTTTACCAGTAAGTCTTCTCTGTTCAGCACTTTGGCAATTTGCAAGTGAAGGAGAGGGGACCGCCTTTCCTTATGACCCACCCAAAAGACTTGTTGTCGGAGGGATCTATGCTTACCTGTCCAATCCGATGCAGGTAGGAATTTGCCTGTTAATGTTTTGGTGGGGTTTTGTCCTCGAAGCTTTACCAGTCTCTTTGTCAGCCGGGGTTGCCTTTATTCTTTTCCTTGTTTTCAAACATGTTTGTAATGGCAGTTGTGATATTGGCGAAAAAGATCCTTTCTGGAGGATTTATCAGGCAGAAGTTCCGAAGTGGCTCCCTCGTCGTAAGGCCTGGAGAAAAAACGTCAGCTGAATATATTTTCTTGCTCTACGTTCCGCTCATCGGTTGGAAGCTCAATGTACTGTGTTCAAGGCGTTTTCACCCAAGACAGGAAACTAGATGTCTTAAGTATGGATCGGGAGAGTCAATCTGGCTCCCCTTTTTCTATGTTCCTCTTGGGATTGTCCCAGAATTTCTCAGGAGTTTTATTTAACCTTGAGGAATGTGTTTTCCTGTGCCGTCTCCATTTGAAACCCACTGGCGGGAACGGTTTATTATCATCTTTCTCTCTAGCTCCTGCGCAAGGTTGAGATCATATTGAGCTAGTAGGCGATGAAGAAGTATGACGACGTCAGCGGTCTCTTTACCAATTTCTTCACGGTTATTCTCCTCTATAGCTTCGGATAGTTCTTTCATTTCTTGAAGAGCTCTTGTTACCAGATCCAAAGGGTTATTCGCGGGACCAAAAGTATCTTCGGCCCATTGACATATCGTTTGTTGTGTTTCCATTTTGTCGCTTTCGATTAGCTGGTGTTGTCTGTAAGTGAAATTGTTTAAAGCTGAATTAGTATATCAATCCTAGTCCTATTTTCTTTCCGGGCATAAGGAGATAGAGTTATGGATGAATTAAAATTGAGTTTTGGACAAGATATATGAGTGATCTCGAAAAATTTATTAATGCACTGCCAAAGGCTGAACTCCACTTACATCTAGAGGGATCGCTTGAACCTGAATTAATGATGGAATTGGCAACAAAAAATAATATCGAGCTGCCATATAAAACGGTTGATGAAATACATAAGGCTTATGATTTTTCAAATCTTCAAGATTTTCTTGATATTTATTATCAGGGCATGAATGTTTTACAGGCCGAAGAAGATTTTTACGCCCTGACCATGGCGTATCTGGAAAAGGTAGCCAAAGAGGGTGTCGTCCATGTCGAGGTCTTTTATGACCCGCAAGGACATACAAGCCGGGGCGTAAGCTTTGCAGCTGCAACCAATGGAATCTTGCGAGCTCTAGATGATGGCCAAGAAAAGCTTGGTGTTAGCTCTGAGTTAATTATGTCGTTTCTGCGTCACCTCAGTGAAGAGGATGCCTTTGCAACCCTAGAAGAGGCAAAACCTTGGTTTGATGGCCGTATTGTTGGTGTAGGTTTGGATTCAAGTGAATTGGGGCATCCACCCTCAAAATTTGAGCGCGTTTTCGAAGCTGCACGAGAGATGGGTCTAAAGTTGGTTGCTCATGCGGGTGAAGAGGGGCCAGCTGAATATGTTCGAGAAGCAATCGATCTGTTGAAGATTGATCGTTTGGATCATGGCAACCGGACAATTGAAGATGCTGATTTGACCAAGAAACTGGCAAGCTCTGGTATTGCTTTGACTGTTTGTCCGCTTTCAAATCTTAAGCTCTGTGGTGTAAGTGATATGAAAGAACATCCATTAAAACAGATGATGGACGCGGGTCTTAATGTAACTGTAAATTCAGATGATCCTGCCTATTTTGGCGGTTACATGACAGCTAATTTTCTTTCTGTAACCGAAGCATTAAGCTTATCTAAAAAAGAGATCGCTAAACTGTGTCATAACTCAATTGAAGGTTCTTTTCTAACAGATGAAGAAAAGGCCCCTCACATTGCGCGAATAGCAGATATTCTTGCTCAGCATTGATGTTGCGAGAAAGTCTGTACAGATGGAAATTATTTTAGATCGTATCGTGTAGAACGGTACCGAAAGGGCGTATGTTTTCCAAACTCGATAAAGTAGAAGGATTACTCAAAGAGGTTTCCGAATTAGAAATTGTCCCCCGGTTTCGAAACTTGAAAGAAAGTGATATCTCCCAAAAAAAGGGAGGCGAAACGGTCACTGTTGCGGACATTGAAACCGAAAAGCGACTGTCAAATTTAATCAAGGATCACTTTCCCGGTAGTTACGTTATTGGGGAAGAGAAGGTCGCTATAGAGCCCGGTCTCTTGGAAAATATAAACCCAAACGAAATGACGTGGATTATTGACCCGGTTGATGGCACCAATAACTTTGCCAAGGGGATTGATACTTTTAAATGTATGCTGGCGTTGATTTATAAGGGGGAGACTATTGCAGGCTGGATATATGATCCCATGTCAAAGTCCATGCTTCATGCGCGTTCAGGCGAAGGTGCATTTCTAGATAGTGCTCGGTTAAAAATATCTGTGCCCTCTAGTTACATGAGCGATGAGTGCATTGGAACATTACACGGCTCAAAAGGTCGGGATTCAGATGTGGTGGCGTGGATTGAGAAAAACAGATCCAAATTGAACGTCGTAAAGACCCTCCGTTGTGCTGGTGCAGACTATGAAAGACTTGCGACATCTAAAACTCAGTTCTCTCTTTATACAAGATTAATGCCTTGGGATCATTTGCCGGGCGTCTTAATACATAAAGAAGTTGGAGGGTATGGTGCCTGTCTTGATCAGGAAGAATATAGATTTAATTCTTATGAAAAGAGTGGGTTATTACTCGCACCAAATAAAGATCTATGGATGAAAATAAAAGCCGTACTCTTTACATAAAGCTAGGTTCTGCCCTTGGCTTCTTTAATGAAAATTAAAACTTTCGCTATAGGGTAATGACGAAATGTTATTTGTGTAGGGGTGATCCAATTTAGTTGGAGATGTTTCAAAAGCATTGTCACGCGAAGCGATCAAATTTTTGAAATAAGCGGTGTTGCAAATAAAATGAACATCCTGCGCTTTATATTAAACTTACAATTCCTGGTATTGACCAGTGTTACTTGTTTTTGTTTCGTTAGTGTAGCAAGAGCAGACAACCTTCCTTTTGTTATATGTTATGAAAATATAGAAAATATCCCATATTATTATGGGGAAGGGAATGATGTCCCCAAAACCAAACCAGGGTTGTATGTTGATATTCTTGATCTCGTTTCGCAGAGATTAAAGCTGAATATCGTTTTCCACCGAGCACCTTGGGCGCGGTGTTTGAAGCAACTTGAATTAAATCGGGTTGATGGTGTTTTGGCAGCTTCATTTAAGTCAGAACGGGCAAAGTATAGTCACTATCCCATGAACCACGGGAAATTGGATGCCGAGAGAAGGATTGTTAATAAATCCTATTACATTTTTCGACGTAAAGGCGCACCCATTTCTTGGGACGGCAAAAAATTCAACGGTACTTATAAGGTAGGCGTTCAAATTGGGTATGCGATTATTGATTTTTTAAAAAAGCATAACCTTACTGTTACTGAAACCCCTTCTGTTCAACGCGGATTTCAACAGGTACAGAATAATCGTCTGGAAGCTTTTGCTACTCTCGAAGAAATCGGGAACACTTTACTGATGCGCTATCCCAATAGGTACAGCAATGTAGAGAAAGTGACTGTGCCCCTTACGACTAAACCGTACTATCTGATAATTGGGAAGAAGTTTTATCAAGAGCATCAGAATTTATCAGAAAGTATTTGGAATGAGTTGGCTAAGATACGCGAAAGAGAAATGCCAAACCTTCTCATTAATTACAGCGTGACGACCCAATGACAGAGTAATGCAAGGCGATGTAATTTAAGGTCTTTAGGGTGTATTAAGAGGATTAAAATACATTTGAGTGATCTGTTGTTGGGAGGAACTCAGTATTTGACAGGGTTCAAAGGCATTGTCGCTAGAGATTAAATCCTAAGGTGCGCTATATTGTATTTGTCTTTAAGTGTTTTAAATAGAGTAAAAACAATATTTCTAATTAATATTGCGGTTGTTTTTTGCAGTTTCTGTATCATCAGCGTTGCCAAATCCGATAACGATTTTTTTTCAATCTGTTACGAAAATATAGAAAACATTCCTTACTATTATGGCGAAGGAAGCCTCGTCCCTGTACGCGATCCTGGCCTTTATATTGATATTCTTAAGCGTGTAGAAGAAGAGTTAAATCTTACAGTAACTTTCCATAGGGCACCATGGGCACGTTGTTTAAGAGAGCTTGAGTTAAATCAGGTAGATGCTGTACTCGGGGGATCATATAATGAAACCCGAAGCAAATACGGCTATTACCCGATGGTCGATGGAAAAGTGGATACAGAGCGTCGATTAATTGACCAATCGTATTCTCTCTTTCGTCGTAAAGGTGGGGCTGCGTCTTGGGATGGAACTAGCTTTTCAAATCTAGACAAAATTGGTGCACAGATTGGCTACTCTATTATTGATTTACTGAAATCACATAGTCTGGTTGTTGCAGAAACAGCCTCTGTACAAAGAGGGTTCTCCTTACTTCAGACTGGAAGAATAGACGGATTTGCCACAATTAATGAAATTGGCGCCAGTATAATGCTGCGCTACCCTGAAAAATATAATCAGATAGAAAAAGTAGATCCGCCAATAACAACAAAGCCTTATTATCTCATCGTCGGTAAGTCGTATTATTCTACACATTCAAAAATGGTGGAAGATATCTGGGTTCAGATAGCTGAAATCAGGGAAACGGAACTTTCTGAACTTTTAATGAGATATACCGAGCATCGATCCCCATAATAAAATCATACTTCGTTCTATAACGAAGCAAATTCATCATTGAAAATGCTAATACACGGGCCTGTCAAAAAAATGAGAGGTATAACAATGATTACTTGCTTTATTCGTTACGAAATTGATCCATATAAAAAAGAGCTTTTTGAACAATATGCCAAAAATTGGGGCCAAGCCATTCCTCAATGCGGGGCTGATTTAATAGGTTATTACGCGCCACAAGAGGGATCAACTACAACAGCGTACGGTCTTTATAATATTGAAAATCTTGCCGAATACGAGGCTTATCGTGCTCGTTTGATGGAACATCCTCTTGGTCGTGAGAATTATGAATTTGCAAAGAGAGAACAGTTTATCCGCAAGGAAGACAGGATCTTTCTGAAACGTGCATCTGCCCCACATAGTACCTTGATTTTGCCATGATTGCTGTGATCTTTGAAGTTTGGCCAGCTGAAGGACAGCAAGAAAATTATCTGGAACTTGCAGCTAGGCTTCAAGATGACGTCATCAAAATCGATGGGTTTGTTTCCATTTAGAGATTCCAAAGTTTGTCCTAAAGGTAAAGCGATTATCGCTTTCTTTTTGGCGTAATGAAGAGGTCGTAAAGTGGTCACGAAACCAAGAAGATCATAGGCAGACGCAAACCAAAGGACGGGAAGGTGTTTTCTCTGACTATAGAATACAGCAGGGCCGAGGCTCTTCTTGATTCGATCAAGAAGTTTAATTAATTCTGTTAACAGTCTGGAATGCGAAGAAAAGCCGTCTTTTATCACGGCTTTTCTTTGACAGGACCGCAGAATATTGAAACTCTACCTATCCCTTTCAAATAAACAAACTTTCGTTGAAAATTATGCTAGCTGAAATTCTGGGAATTATTGCCCCTGTACTCATATGTATTGCAATCGGGTTTGCCTGGGCCAAAGCTGGCCGTAAATTTGATACGCCAATGGTAACTTTTCTTGTTACCTATTTTAGTACACCTGCCCTTGTCTTTTATACTTTGGCGACTGTTGATCTTTCTATGGACGCCCTTGTTTCAATGGGTGGAGCCGCTATTGCCGCAAATGTCGTCCTCGCTGTCATCGGTGCGGTTACTCTGTGGATCTTCGGTTTGTCACAACGGACATTCCTCCAGTCTCTAACCTGGCCAAATGTCGGAAATATTGGTTTACCTCTCTGTCTTCTGGCTTTCGGGGAAGAAGGGCTTGCTCTGGCCATCGGATTTTTTGCTGTTTACGTTGTCATTCAACTTACCATTGGCGTTGCATTTGTCTCGGGTCAATTTTCACCAAAATCTTTAGTCACGATGCCGATAATTCCCGCGACTATTATCGCCTCTGTCGTGCTGGTTACAGATTTATACGTTCCGGAATGGGTACTGAATACGACAAAGTTAATTGGGGATCTGACAATTCCTCTCATGCTGATTACGCTTGGTGTTTCACTTGCCAGCCTGAAGGTAGTTAATATCAGGCGCAGTGTCTGGCTTGCAATATTTCGCCTGGCAATTGGTTTTGCGGTCGGTGTAGGGATTGCCTGGGGTTTTGATCTTGAAGGAGCAGCAAGAGGGGTTGTTATTCTTCAATGCTCTTTGCCCGTTGCTGTGTTCTGTTACCTTTTGGCACAGCTTTATGAGCGTCAACCTGAAGAGGTGGCTAGTCTCGTTGTGATATCAACCACGATATCGATAGTGACCCTTCCTGTCTTAATGTGGTTTGTACTTTTAGGTTAAGACTTCTTCTCGACTGCCATATTTGTACAGAATGAGACCCGGATACCTTTGGATCGCAGTGCCTGGGTATCCTGCCCCCGATTTCAAATTAGCTTAAATTAAGATAGTCTTTTTGCAGTTT
>OJFV01000077.1_pt1 | contig 59248 bp, 54 predicted proteins | sample 1594391 | NCBI WGS metagenome assembly OJFV01 (sample SAMN05416856, study PRJEB24817) | seawater metagenome | isolation source: Sea water | place: Canada:Atlantic | collected 2013-11 | reverse complement strand
TGGTGCCTTTATTGTAATACAGGTAATACTAGAATACTTTCACAGCCTCTTCGCTACATCAAAGCTACAAAAGATACCAAATAGCTATTTCTTAACGCTTCTTTGGTATCCAGGCCCAAACCATTTCCATCAAGATAGGCTCTTTTCCATCAGCATCAGTCACAGTGACTTTAACAACCGTTTCGCCTTTTTCCTTAGATTGCATCAACTTAACCTGCTCATCCGTTATTGTCGCTACGGCTCTCATATCACCTTTAGCGCGCTTAACATAATCAGCCTTGATCGTTTTGATCACATTAACCGATGACTCAGGGACATTCATGCCTGCCAGATAGCCTGTCGCTGATTCTGCGATAAGAATGCTAGCAACGGCATGAACCGAACCAATGTGGTTCTGCACTGACTTCTTATTCTTTAAAGTTACAACTGCTCGCTTCTCAGTTAACTCTTCAACCTTAATACCAGTAGTACCCGTAAACTTAACCACTGTTCCGAAAAACGTCGTCAGAGCCTTAACTCGTACAAATTCAGGTAATGTGTTAATTTTGCTTACAATGCCATTTAATTTGTTTTTCTTGCTCATGTTAAACACTCGATCTAGTAGATTCTCAAAAAATACGGGCGCTAGGGTAACCCATTTTTTTCCGGCCAGAAATACCCATATTGTAAAAACACTTCGGCTAATCTAAGGCTTCCTGTCACTCATGACTTATTGAATGCCTCTCAACCATGGACTAGATAGAGACTATTGACCAAAGCTACATGCTGGAACGGTCCAGAGTGCCACTGTCACCTGCTTAACTATCAGGTTATAATTAAAGTTGAGTTTACTTATACATGTTTCAATTACTTTCATAGACCTTAGGTAATAACAATGAGCGACTTAAAACAAAAGTTCGAAGAGACCGTAAGCTATATTCAAAATGCCACAGGTGACTTCAAACCTTCAAATGAACTTAAGCTAGAGATGTACGCTCTTTTCAAACAGGCATCTGAAGGTGATGTAAGCGGTAAAAAACCAGGCATGATGGACTTTGTTAATCGTGCGAAATACACCGCATGGGAAGAGTGTAAAGGTTTATCCCCTGATGAAGCCATGCAGCGTTATATTGACCGAGTTGAAGCGTTAAAATAAAGCTAAAACGGTTCGGCGCTAGCGCTATTGTTTTTCGTACTAAAACAATGCACTCTAGCGCCAACATTTGGTCAATCGTGACCGGTATTAAGTAACCCAGCTACATTTTTTGCAACCGTCATAACAATGTAATAAAATTCGATCAAAATCTGAATAATTAGAATAAAGAGTCATAAAGGATTACGAATTATGGATAATGCAGAAGCATTGGATCAAAGCCAATCAGGGTTGCTGCAACAAGTTCGCAAGGTAGTAAAAAAGCAACATTTCAATATCCGTACAGAGCAGACTTATCAGCACTGGATTACTCAATATATCTTCTTTAATGATTTAAAGAACCCAACACTGTTGTCAGATAATAATGTTAAAGAATTTCTCGGGTATCTAGCTAATAGAGTAGGGCTTTCACGAGCGAAACTGAATCAAGCCAAAGAAGCGCTGACATTTCTATATGAGAAGGTGCTTAATATGCCATTATCTGAAAGATCTCGCCTGCAATAGGCGGGGGCTATAAGCAAAAAAGGAGGCTCGTTAGCCTCCTTTTTAAATGGCGTAACGTTAACGCTCGATTAAGTTAATGTTTTGCTGTTCGTAAGTTCGATTCCCTGGGTCTGGGGCAATAACATAATTATTACCATAAACATTACCTTGCACATTTCGTGGCTCAGAATAGTTGATGGTAACCGGGATTTCATAGTTCCCTAAATCAGTCTGTCGATCTCTCGGCTCTAATAATGTTGTATCTTCATAAACCGTCACAGGCTGGTTACGTTGCCCTCCGGCACTGGTTGGCTCTAAGCCTCCTGCAATAACTGCTTCAGACAATTCATCTGAATCGATCTCTTTTAAGTGAAATGACTCAAGGGTCGACTTTTCTTTGTGTGTTAACTGGTCTATTGTCTGCACTTCATCAGCCAATAAAGCAACCGGCGATATAGAGCAAATAGCAACAAATAGGGCCGCTACAGAGAACTTGTTTTGTATAAAATAATTAATTTTCATCTTGGCACTTCCCTACTATGCACTTCCTTCGGTTATTTTATAGACAATTCGCAGCTAAAGAAAAAGCAAACATGAAAAATGTGAATTACAACAATATTTGTACTACTTTATTTTCGGCGTAGTATAACCCGATCTAGATAAATAGTCTCCGATGCACCTAAATTATAGCTAAACAAACCAAACCCTTCGACTTCGTCTAGCTTAAATGACCTTCCCTTCGGAGAGGTGAGTACATCTCTCAGATCGACCCTGATTCGGTTCCATCCACTTTCAAGTAGGTAGCGCCGATTAAAACGATCACTATACTGCTGGTCACCCTCTACATGGAGTTTATCATGCAGTCGCATTGTAATAGCTAACGACGATAAAGGGCTCCAGACATCAAACTCTAAAACATCGAAACCTTGCCAATCTGCAGGAAAACCTCCAATAGACGCCCCACTGTAGCCTGTAGGTAATAATAGCACTTTTAATGAATAATGCCCTTCGGTTGCTTTAGTGTGTGTGCGAACCAGGTCATGCCCCGCGCTCCAGCGGCTGAGTTCGCTAGCAACCTCAAACCCAGCAATTAACGGGAACTGAGTTTTAGCCAGCATCTCATCATATAGAATCATCATGGGTTTTATGAATACTAAAACACCAAAACCCAGAACTACTGCCGAGAAGGCATACCTCCATACAAACACCCTTTGCGGCGGGTTCCAGCCAACATAAACCCAGGCTAGCAGCGCTCCCCATAGGTCCGCAAGCACATCAGACGCGCTTGGTACTCTCCCAACTTTACTTTGTAAATACTCAGTCGAGATCGCAATGATAACGACAATAAAAAAGTACAGTCCGCAAAACACCCCATAAGACTTTAGCGGTAAGCGTGATAAAAGTCTCACCACCACCAGCCCGGCAAAAAACATAAAGGGGATATGCCCAAGGTCCCATAAAAGTTTGGTTATGCGACTTGCATAGTAATCCGGCCCCCCAATAAACAGCAGCGGAGCACTAATGATCAGGCAACCAACTGTAACCCACACTGGAATACTGACTGCTGGCAATTTTCGCCTAAATTCTGTCAATAGAAATCACCCACTACTACCTATTTTGCTGATAAAGAGTAACAGTATAATAGATACTCCTAAGAACAAAGCACTCTTGTCACAGAGCATCCTCACACGGTACAGTAGCCGTAAAATTACAATAGAATGACAACCATCCATGAAAACAAACCTAATTACCCGAGAGGGGTACGAAGCCTTAAGAAGCGAGCTTGATCACCTTTGGCGGGAAGAACGACCTGAGACCACAAAAAAGGTGACATGGGCCGCCAGCTTAGGTGACAGAAGTGAAAATGCCGATTACCAATACAATAAAAAGCGACTTCGAGAAATTGACCGACGAATCAGGTATCTACAAAAGCGCTTAGATGACCTTCGTGTCATCGACTACTCACCCGAGCAGGAAGGCCGAGCTTTTTTTGGCGCATGGGTTGAAATTGAAAATGAAAATGGCGAGACAAAATGCTTTCGTATTGTGGGTGTGGATGAAATATACGGCCGACAAGACTATATCTCGATTGACTCACCCATGGCCCGCGCATTACTCAAAAAAGAGGTTGACGATGAAGTCGTGGTCGAGACACCTGCCGCGAAGGCCTATTGGAGTATCATTAGCATTTCATACACCTAACGAACCACCAACTGTAACTATAACCAAAACTACAAACTGATTTTTTTATACCGTCCTGCACCATACAAAGCAGCGATGATTCCCAATACCTGCGCCACTATTTCATACCATAGAGGTATCATTGACTCACCTCTAAGCGCTGCATGTAAAAGCATAACCGTCATAATCATAAAAAGTGCATGCCAGTATTCAAGATAACTCGCAAATTTTGCGGTTAAGTAGCCTGCTACAGCATCAGCAAAAACACCCACAGCAATCAATATCAATGCAAAAGATGATGCGCTCAATGGATTACTTAGCGTGAGCTGAATCTCTGCTTCAGGCATGCCATTAGCGGCCAAAATTGAAGCGTAAGCAATTAACACCATAAAACTCAAGGCAATCGATAATGCGATATCTATCAAAGCCCCAAAAACTACCGCACTCCACTTAAGCTTCATAATTCTTGACCTAAGATCCTTCCTGATATTTCTAGTGAGCTCCATCAAAAGAGCATCAGTCGAATGATGTATCAAAAAGCATAGAACAATATGTAAAAAGTTGGCTAACAGAGTTCATTGATAGCCAACAATAAAAAAGCTCCGCCTAATTTAGGGGGAGCTGAAGCATTTTAACTCTTCGAAGGGAGCAATAACAGTAAACAACTCAGTTCTGACAAAACCAGTGTTTAAACCTAACTAATAACGATTACAGCATATAGAGGGAGCACTTCATATCTGTTGATTATTAGAATAACCGAACTGTCCTTACTACAATATTGCCCTCGTATTACAAATAATTTAGCTAATGTCATCTCTAAGAACTTAAAGACTATTAGCGCACTTAAGGGCTATTAAGGGTTTTATAATTAGGTTGTTTCCCCTATTTTTTGTCGATAATCTGCGATCCATTATTTACAATAGCGCTTATTGTAAATGTCTCCTTTTTCTATTTTAAAAAGGAGACAGAAAAAACACTGTATTTGAGAGGGTAACCCAATGAAAGTAAATAAGAACATCAACAACTTGATTGAAACTGCACTAAGTGGATTAGACAACTTAGGTTTCCAGTTAGACGTCATGGGCATTACCAGCCAGGTTAATCGCCACACTCTAATAGGGTACGTTATGGCAGAGCAGAAGCACCTTGAGGGTGAGCTCGACAGCATTAAAGCTCGCGCGGTAACGTTACAAGTAAAGGTTGAAAGAGCAGTTAGCGGTGTTGAAGCATTAGTAAATAACGGCGTAGATTTAGCACTTAAGCCAGCAAAATCTGTTGCGGGCACCTTGAAAGGTTTTGTGGGTAAATAGCTTATCCATTAGACAGCACACTGATTAAGCGGTAGCGACGAACTAGCTTGGTTTAATCAGTGCAGCTTTAGGTAGTTTAACTGAGACGTTCAATCCGGGGTCAGCATCTAACAAGTTAATTTCGCCCTTATGCATTGCAATCACGGCTGCCACTAGACTTAACCCCAGACCATTTCCTGGTAAAGAGCGGCTCTTAGCGACTCGGTAGAAGCGCTGAAATACCTTTTCTTTTTCTCCCTCTGGTATACCGATTCCAGAATCTGCAACCTGAAAGAAAACCCCCTCTTTATTTTCAACTAACTGTAACGATACCCTCCCTCCTTCGGGAGTATATTTGATCGCATTATCGATTAAATTACTCATCACCTGAAACAGTAGATCCTTATCACCGAGCGTAATGACATTGGTCTGAATATTCATTGTCATTGTCTGGTTTTTATCCTCAGCCAACGCTTCATACAACTCCGCAGCATCACTCATTAACTGGGACAGGTTTAATTCTTCTGGCTTAGCAACCTTACCACCCGTTTCAAGACGCGCAATACGAAGAAGCGCATTAAATGTCGCCAAAAGCTGATCTGCCTCTGCAACCGCTGTGGCAATCTGATCGCGATCTTCCTCTTTCTCAGCAGAAATAAGCGCGCTTTCCAATTGATTTCTCAAACGGGTGAGTGGTGTTCTAAGGTCGTGGGCGATGTTATCTGATACATGGCGAATACCATCCATCAGTTGAACAATTCGGTCTAACATCTGATTTAGATTTTCGGCTAACTGATCAAAGTCATCGCCGGTACCTCGGCCCGGGATTCTGAGTGCCAAATTGCCAGCCATGATTTTACGACTAGTCTGATTGATGACCTCTATTCGCTTTGCTGTACTTCGGCTCATCATAACGCCACCAATCAACGCCAAGGCAAGTGTAATGCCCATGCCCCAATTTATGGCTCTCTCAATCAACCGTTTCACCACCAATAAATCGTGAACATCCCGACCTACCAGTAAACGCAAGCCCCCCTGTACAACAAAAATTCGGGCACGAGCAATATGCTCTTTTCCTTCCCAGCCTACCTGTTCGTCGAGCTGAAAGTTGACCCAGCCATCTTGCACCTGCGCACTATCAGGCCACTCATCCAAGTTTCCCGCCAGTTTTATATAGTCGCGAGCGGTAAATAGATAAAGTGATTTACCATTTGGATCCCTTGCAACTCGTTCACGAATAACACTGATAAGGCCATTTAACCCTTGTCGACTATACTGTTCTGCCAACCCGACAATTTCGGCCTCAATGGTTTCATCCGTCTGGTCAGCCATATAGCCTGCAGTTGCCCAGTAGATAAAACCCAGCAGAATAAAAACCGAGGTGGCAAATAGCACCATATAAACCAGCGCTAACTGAAAAGAGGATGTACGTAGCAGAGCCAGCAACTTCACTTATTGTTCACTCAACTTCATTTATTTCTCACTCAATATGTATCCGGCACCTCGAACGGTCTGCAACAAGGGCTTATCGAAGTCTTTATCTATTTTTGACCTAAGTCGACTAATGTGTACATCAATAACGTTCGTCTGAGGATCAAAATGGTAATCCCACACTTGCTCTAGCAACATAGTGCGGGTCACTACCTGCTCAGCATGACGCATCAAATATTCAAGCAAACGAAATTCACGAGGTTGCAGGTCAATTTTTTGTTCACCTCGCTTAACCACGCGAGATAAAAGATCCATCTCTAAGTCAGCCAAAGTCAAACTAGTAACCTGTTCGGCCTGCGAACTTCCTCGCCGTAACAATGCATCCATTCTTGCCAGCAATTCGGTAAATGAAAAAGGCTTGGTCAAATAGTCATCACCACCCCCTCTAAGACCTTCAACTCGGTCATCCACATCACCCAATGCACTCAATATTAAGATCGGCGTTTGATTGCCTGTTGCTCTAACCGTTTTGATAATCGCTAGCCCGTCCATGCCGGGAAGCATGCGATCTATAATCATGATGTCATAACTCTCACTTGCCGCCAGCAACAAACCATCTTTACCATCGAGCGTGTGATCAACAACATGATCACACTCCTGCAAACCTTTTACTAAATATGCTGCAACATCTTTGTCGTCTTCAACTACTAATACACGCATTAATCTTCCAACCTATTCATTCAATGTCATAAACCTACAATACTGCGGCCTGAGCAGATGCTATCTAAGCCTTTACCGGTTCTACGATTTTTTTCGAGAGGCTTTTACCACCTCATAAGCGGCTTTAATTTCTCTGGTTTTTTCTGTGGCAATTTTCATCATCTCCTCTGGCAAACCTTTTGATACCAGCTTGTCAGGGTGGTGCTGACTCATAAGGCGTCTATATGACTTCTTAACCTCTGCATCTGTTGAGCTAGGCGTAACGCCTAACAATTGATACGCTTCTGATATTGACTCCCTTGCCACAGGCGCTTCTCTACTCCCGCCTCGCCTGGAGAATCGCTGCTGAGCCACAACCATCGCCAATAATCGCTCAAATTGACCACGGGAAATGCCCAAGCTCTCAGCTACGACTACTAATACTTGCTGTTCAGCGGGATGAAGATCTCCATCTGCGAGCGCAGTAGCAATTTGAATTTCCAAAAACATCTGAATCAAATTGACCCGGCGATGACACTCTCTTTTTAATTGTTCGAGCACCTCTGCAAGAGGGAACTCATCCTGCTTACCGCTATTGAACAGCTCAATGGCGGTTCGCCGTTGCTCACCATCAAGCTGCATCTTGTCCATTGTCTGACGGGCCAGCTCAATCTCATCTTCTGTTACACGACCGTCAGCTTTGGCAAGGTGTCCCATAACAGAGAATGTCGCCGTAAAAAATGCCGCCTGTACCCGTTCTTGCGACCCACCCTGCCAGTTCTGATCAGACCCTAACATTTCAACACCTGTTAGACCCTTATCAAACCCATGCCCTAAAGTTGCCCCCAATAGCGCACCTAATGGCCCACCTAGCATAAAGCCAAATGCACCACCAATTACCTTCCCCCACCAACTCATTGGTTTAATCTCATCTATATAATCTCGTTGTTTAAATGACGATACCGTACCTTAAAGTCCATACAGTAATTTGAAGGTCGCATCATCACTTAAAGGTAACTTCCTAGCTTAAGGGAGACGCCACCAAAGGCATAATTAATTGTTTGTAACTTGTAAGCCACATTCCCGCTAAGCCGGCAAACCAGACTTAAACTAATAAACACCAAGCAAAAAAAAACCGCCTACGTTCAGTGGCGGTTTTTGACAGTGTCTAATATTAACTTTCCATCAACACTCTAACTTTTTTCATAGCATTTTTTTCCAGCTGACGAATACGCTCTGCTGATACACCATATTTATCTGCTAAATCATGCAGTGTCGCCTTACCTTCAGATAACCAACGCTGAGTTAATATATCCTGGCTTCGCTCATCTAGTGTGCTCATAGCAGAACTCAGGCGAGTATTTGAATCCTCGGTCCAGTTCTCCTGCTCTATGCGTTTAGCAGGGTCATGACTATGATCTTCAAGATAGTTCGCTGGAGCCTGAAAAGCGGAATCATCGTCATCATCCATACCACCATCAAATGCAGCATCGTGTGAGCTCAACCGCCCTTCCATCTCACGAACAACTTTCGGTTCAACACCTAAATCTGCAGCAACCGCTTTAACCTCTTCATGGCTCAACCAAGCCAAGCGCTTTTTAGCACTTCGAAGATTAAAAAATAATTTCCGTTGAGCTTTGGTGGTCGCTACTTTAACGATCCTCCAATTACGCAGTATAAATTCATGTATCTCAGCTTTGATCCAGTGCACAGCAAAAGAGACCAAGCGCACGCCAAATTCTGGATTAAATCGTTTTACGGCTTTCATCAAGCCAACATTACCTTCTTGTATTAAGTCAGCTTGAGCTAGGCCATAGCCTGAATAACTCTTGGCGATATACACCACAAAACGAAGATGTGACATGACTAAGTGGCGAGCAGCCTCAAGATCTTCTTCATTATGCAAGTTACCGGTCAGCTTACGTTCTTCTTCAACTGACAATACGGGAATGCTGTTAACGGCCTGCATATACGACTCAAGGTTACCCCCTGGTGAAAGCATATCTACTGGCTGTAAGCTCGTACCCATCTAAACCTCCAAAGTTAACTAGACGCCGAATATATCATCTTTATTATATGACTTCTAGTGGCGCAAAAAGTTCCTTTTTGCATAAGTTAATATCTATTTTTTCACTTAACCGTGATTATTGAGTTTAACGAATATTTAACTAAACCCAATAGGTAATTCCCCTCACAGGTTATCACCTCAGTACTCAAGACAAATAGTTCAGTTAGCTGGGCTCTATTGCGCCTAAATGGCGGCGCACAGCAACCCATGCCCCAACCCAGCCAAGCAGCATACTTATACTTAGAAGAAAAAGTGTAGACTCTACATTCAACCCTGACAAACTAAACGAACTATAATAAAGGCGGGCAAGTTCACTAATCGGTGAGTCAAGCCAAAACAGCGTTATTTGCACTAAAAAAAACGCGATCCCCCCCCCTCCTAATCCATACCAAAGCCCAGTATAAAGGAAAGGTCTTCTAACAAAACCGTCAGTAGCTCCCACTAGTTTAACCACCACGATTTCGTCACGACGATTTTCTATCGCGAGTCTAATAGTATTGCCAATCACCAGCAGTACTGCCAACGCCAGTAGCAACCCCAGAGCCCAAACACCTCGCTGAATTAGCTCAGTCATGCTATGAAGTCGCTGAACCCACTGAAGATCAAGCTGGGCCTTTTCAACTATTTTGATCTCGGAAAGACGTTTTTGGAGCGCATCTGTTTGTGTAACCGTCGCCAATGTTTTGGCAGGTTTAACAACAATGACATGAGGCAAGGGGTTTTCATCTAAGTAGTTCAACACCTCACCAAAACCAGACAACGTTTTAAATTCATCCAGCGCACTACTACGACTGATAAACTCAGCCTGAGCAACGGTAGGACGAGTTGAAAGCTGTAACGCTAGGTTCGACGCATCTTTATCACTCACGTCCATTCTTAAAAACAGGGTAATCTGTGCCGACCCATCCCAGCCACTGCTTAGCTGTTGCACGTTAGCCAATAAAACAGACAACCCTACCGGCAGGGATAGCGCTATCCCTATAACAGCCCACGTCATTAAACTTGAAACAGGCTGTTTAATTAAACGACTAAAACTCTCTTTTGCAATCTTACGGTGGTTGGCAACATAACTATCAAATGACCCTTGCTTCACGCTCGTTCGAGCACCCGCTCCCTCTGTGTTGTGGCCCTCTCTTGGTTTCATTTTTTCTTTTATACTGGGCCGACTCTTTAAGGTTGCGCCTCCTTTCGACGATGACGCGGCAACTGACTTAGGTTGGCCTGCTCGCATTGGGCTCGCCCCCTTGCTTTTCTTACCAGACTCCATCGTTGCCTCCAAATTCGTCAGCCAATGAGCCATCATCCAAAGAGTCAGTCGACCAAGCCCCACCACTATCCCGAACAGGCTCAAGTAGCTGCCCTGAACTAAGCTCCAGAACTCGATGTTTAAGATTGGCAATTAAGGCGAGATCGTGACTCGCAATCAAGACGGTGACACCAACCTGGTTAAACTGCTCAAACAAATTCATAATATCCGAGGATAACTCCGGGTCAAGGTTACCCGTCGGCTCATCTGCCAACAACAAAGACGGCTTATTAACCACCGCACGCGCGATACCTATACGCTGCTGCTCCCCCCCTGACAACTGAATGGGGTTAAGCTTTTCTTTGCTTAGCAATCCCACCTTATCCAGGGCCGCCCGCACCCGACGGCCAATCTCGCGGTGTGGCATGCCTGTAATTTCTAGCGGCAACGCAACATTGTCATAAACCGTACGATCAAAGAGGAGATGATGGTTTTGAAAAACCACTCCAATATGGCGTCTAAAATAGGGAACTTGGCGACGAGGGATTCGATTTACGTTTTGGCCGCCGACGATCAACTGCCCATGAGTTGGCCTTTCCATTAGCATGATCAGCTTTAACAGAGTACTTTTACCGGCCCCGGAATGCCCGGTCAAAAAGGCCATATCACCACGTTTCAGGTGAAAACTAACCTGTGATAAGGCTTCGTGCCCCCCCTCATAACGCTTACTAATATTATCAAACTTAATCATTGGCAGGTTTAATCAACTATTTTTCAAATAAAGCTTTTACAAACTCTTCAGAATCAAATGGACGCAAATCATCAATTTGCTCACCCACCCCAATAAATCGAATAGGTAACCCTAACTGCTTGCCAATGGCAAAGATAATACCGCCTTTGGCGGTGCCATCAAGCTTGGTTAACGTAATACCCGAAACACCCACTACTTGCTTAAAGAGCTGTGCCTGACTCAACGCATTCTGCCCAGTACCTGCATCCAATACCAGCATGACCTCATGAGGCGCCGCACCATCTAACTTTTGCATAACCCTAACGACTTTTTCCAGTTCAGCCATTAAGTTGTCTTTGTTCTGCAAACGTCCTGCGGTATCTGCAATAACGACATCAACCCCTTTGGCCTGCGCAGACTGCACTGCATCAAAAATAACCGACGCGCTATCGGCACCGGTATGCTGAGCAACAACCGGCACGTTATTTCTGTCCCCCCAAACCTGAAGTTGCTCTACCGCTGCAGCGCGAAAAGTGTCTCCAGCCGCCAACATGACCGTTTTACCTTCTTGCTGAAAACGCTTCGCTAATTTACCAATAGTCGTGGTTTTGCCGACACCATTAACGCCTACCATTAAAATAACAAAAGGCTGGCCGTTGTTTTCAACTGATAGTGGCTGACTGCTACCCTCTAAAAGGTTAGTAAGCTCTTGCTGAAGTATTTCATTTAATACAGAAGGGTCAGACAACTGATTTCTTTCAACCTTTTCAGTCAGTGACGTTATAATTTGAGTGGTTGCTTCAACACCTACATCTGCAGACAACAACAGCGTTTCAATCTCCTCAAGCAAGTCGTCATCAATCGTTTTCTGACCTAAAAACAGGCTCGCCATGCCCCCAGACAGCGTTGAGCGTGTTCTGCTTAACCCCGTTTTAATTCGAGAAAAGAAATTAACGGGTTCTTCTAGGACCGCTGGCTCAATGTCTTCAGCTGAAGCAGCTTCGCGCTTAACTACACCCAAGTCTTCAACGATAACAGGCTCTACCAACCCAACATCGGCAGCGGTTGCTTTCTCTGCTGGGCGCTGTTCTACCTTTTTAGCTGCAGGACGACGACTTTTAAGCGTGTAGAAATCAATAACCCAACATGTAACCAGAACTGCCAAAATTGCTAATGCAACGAAATTTGCCGTATCCATATTCACTTAATTACCATTATTCGCTTATTTTCAATCAATATTACTAGTATGGTGCCCAGCTTACCCTTTCGATACACACTAAACTAGTGCATACACCATAGCCAAGTGCATCTATTACCCATTATTAAAACGTTATAACGCAGCCTATTCTATTATTGATTTGTAACCAGACCAAATCCCTTTTAACATGCAGCCCTGAATAACCCTCAAAAACAGTTGATAACAGACCCAGTCTGAATATCTCAGACTTCTTTTTAATGATCAGTCGAAATTCATATGGCCAGCCGAAAACCTAACAATCGCAACAGCAAAAGTCGTAACAGCAACGACACGACCGGCACTCTCAGAATTATTGGAGGGCAATGGAGAAGTCGACGCCTTTCATTTTCTGCTGTTGATGGACTCAGACCTACGACAGATAGGGTAAGAGAGACACTCTTTAACTGGATATCCCCTGTCATCACAGGCGCCCACTGCCTTGACCTGTTTACCGGGAGCGGCGCGCTCGGCCTAGAGGCCCTTTCCAGAGAGGCTGGGTCGGTAACATTCATTGACCAATCGTCGGCAGCAACTCGCTCACTGAAGCAAAACCTTCACTTACTACAAGCAAATAATGCAGATGTTATTAACACAGATGCAATCAAATGGCTTACAGCAACGACACCCCTTTCACCTTACAATATCGTATTTATAGACCCCCCGTTTCGCTGTGGACTGGTCTATAAATGTATCGAGCAACTTCAATCAAAGCCACTACTCACATCCGGCTCTTATATCTATATTGAGATAGAAAAAGAAGCCATACGACCCCAAACTCCTGCCAACTGGCAATTACACAGAGAGAAAGAAGCAGGACAAGTTCGCTATATGCTATTTATCTGTGAATAAACACACTCCAGGCCATGCTTTAGTTCTCGACTCGATCCAGCAGTAAGTTTCCAAACGAATCACAAGACACCCGCCAACCTTTTTCAACCATCGTAGTTGAAACGGTCTCTGCTATTAATAGCGGCCCAACAAGGCCCTTATTTATTTTAAGCGCTCTTCTCTCATAAACCGGAACTAGGTGCTCATATCCAACAATAGAAACATGATCAAAAGGCTCCCCAGAGCCTCCTGCTGGAGCACTCACCTTAAAATTCTGCCCAGGGGAGGTTACTGACACCCTTAAATTAACCATCTCCACTGATCGATCCATTCTATGGCCATAACGCAAGCGATGCTGGTCATGAAATTGCTCAATCAGCAATATCGGAGAACTCCAATCAAGATTTAAGGTGAAGCTCTGCCCAAGATAACGTAAGTCAACAGAATACTTTACTGTCATATCAGAAAACGCAACGCCCTCTTGTTCAAGTTCCGCCTGCCCAGTCTCAGCCATATGCCCAAATGCTGATAACAAAATACCTTCATCGACATCACTTAAAAGCTGTATATTGGTATGAGATAACTGACGTTCATGGGGCGCGACCAGCATTCCGAAGGCCGAAAGGACACCACCATGAGCAGGAATTATTGCTTTTTTCATCGACATAGCCTTAGCCAGCGCACAGACATGAAGCCCTCCCGCCCCGCCAAAACAACATAAACGAAACTGTGTCGGGTCATATCCACGCTGAATTGAAATAGCGCGTAAAGCTCGATTCATATGCTCATTTGCCACACTAATAACCCCAAGCGCAGCCTCTTGAATCGACAAGTTAACGTCTTCAGCTAAAGGCGCTATCGCCTCTTCAGCAGCACGAATATCTAGAGACATATTACCTCCCAGAAACGCGTCAGGCCTGAGCTTACCAAGAAGTAAGTTTGCATCGGTAACAGTCGGCTTTTTACCCCCTTTCCCATAACAGGCAGGCCCTGGAGAAGCACCTGCTGACTCTGGCCCAACTTGTAGCATACCGCCATCATCAACCCAAGCCAGAGAGCCTCCGCCAGCACCTATGGTATGCATATCAACCATGGGAACAGCAACAGGCCAAAGGCCTATCCGGCCCTCATTCGTTAATCGAATACCTCCATCAATCAACGCAACATCAGTAGAGGTCCCGCCCATATCAAAAGTGATAAAACGAGATTCGCCAATCATCCCCCCTATAAATTGAGTGGCCGCCAAGCCCCCAGCTGGTCCCGAGAGGAGCAGGTTAACAGTGCGCTTAGCCGCCTGAGCCACATCAACTGTGCCACCCGATGATTGCATCATCGAAACCGAGCAGCCATGGAGTTTAGACACCAACTGGCTCAGATAATGGTCAACTTTGGGCCCAAGCCAAGCATTCAACCAAGTAGCAATGCCTCGTTCATACTCTTTGTACTCCGGCAGAACAAATGATGAACGAGAAACACAAAACAGATCCGCCAACTCAGCTTCAATTCGCTTTTCATGACGACCATCCAAAAATGAGAAAAGTAAGTTAATAGCAACTGACTTTGGGTTGAGTGCTTTGATATCGGCAACCAAACGCTTAATATCCTCATCTTCAAGTGCCTTAACCTCATTGCCTTTAGAGTCTAAACGACAGTCTATTTCCAGGCATAATTCCTCTGGAACTGGAGGGTCTATAGGGTCTGGTGTAAGATTATAGAGCTGAGGTCGATTCTGACGAGCCAACGTCAATACATCTTTTAGTCCTTTATTGGCCACATAAACAGTCTTCACCCCTTTTCTTTCGAGTGCAGCATTAGTCGCCACCGTGCTGCCATGCACAATAACCAAACACCCTTTTGATACCTCGTCAGACAAGCCTAATTCGTCAATGCCTTGCATAATAGCTTGAGACGGATCATCAGGTGTGGAGAGAACCTTGTGGATAGAGATACTCTTCCCGCTTAAAAGTACGAAATCTGTAAACGTACCTCCGGTATCAATACCCATATAATGGACGTTTTTCAAAAGCAGCCTCTTCTGATGTAAATGCTAGTCTGGCAAATAATCTCGTAATTATACGTGAGCATGGTTCCGTTGTATTATGCGAGTGAAATAAATTCGCTCAACCGATGACACACGACCATCACAAAATACACCGCACATACAAAAAAGGTGGAACCTTGCCAGAGTTACCAGAAGTAGAAACCACCCGACGGGGGATACAACCCTATGTTGAACACAAACAGATCCGAGCAATCACGATAAGAGATCGCAGGCTGCGCTGGCCGGTATCCGATGAACTTTCGACACTATCGATGGCGCAAGTTCATAAATTAGAGCGGCGAGCCAAATACCTGATACTTCATCTACCCAAAGGATACATCATCATCCATTTGGGTATGTCTGGGAGCCTGAGAGTTGTTGACGCTAGTGCGCCAGTCGGTAAACATGACCATATAGACCTGCAAATGAGCAATGGAAAAATCATCAGATATAACGATCCGAGACGCTTTGGGTCCGTTTTGTGGGTAGATGACTGGAAAACGCACCCGCTGTTTTCCAAATTAGGACCGGAGCCACTAGAGAGCACTTTTGACGCTGAATACCTTCACGAACAAGCTAAAGGAAAAACAACGAACATAAAGCAGTTTATTATGGATAACAAGAATGTTGTGGGTGTCGGCAATATCTATGCTAACGAAGCCTTGTTTCTAAGCGGGATTCACCCCAAACGCCCAGCGAGTAATATCTCCAAAAAACGCATAGTACAACTTGTCAGCCATATTAAACAAACACTGACAACAGCCATTACCCAAGGCGGTACGACGCTAAAAGACTTCGTTGGAGGAGACGGCAAACCTGGCTACTTTCAGCAACAGTTAAAGGTATACGGAAGAGGCGGCCAACCCTGCACCCAATGCAACACGAGCTTAAAAGAGATTAAACTTGGGCAACGATCAACGGTTTATTGCCCAAAATGCCAGCATTAAAAGATTATTTATAGCGTGCCCACATATTCGATAAGCCGACACAGATAGGCGATAAAAACAGTGCTTAAGCATGATGATTCACACTCGCTACGTTAAGTTGTGTAACAAATTCCATAGATTCGTAAAAACCGCCCTAAAAACAGCAAATAACAAGGCAAATCTAAACTATTTTTTAGACACTTCGAATATACCTGTTATAGTTAGGGGAACTGTATTTTAAACTGCGTTCAACCTTATTTTTGGGAGAAGTATTGATGCGATCCAAATTCCTACGCACTTTGTTCGTCATCGTGGCGACATTAAGCCTGACACTACCAGCAGTAAGTTCAGCAAATACCATTCAAGAAACGCCATCAGCATTAGCCATGACAGGCGACGCATTAGTAGCAAGACCTGTGTTACTGGTAATGACCGCGGTTAGCTCAGTTGTTTACCTTGTATCCCTGCCATTTTCTGCTCTGGGTGGCAATGCAGGGGAAGCCGCTGACGTAATGGTCATCGGCCCAGCAAAAGCAACATTTGTTCGCTGCTTGGGTTGCAGTATGAGTGGCCGTAAATTAGAGAAAGTATCTGAGCAAGACGCAAGCTAACTGGTGCTCTTTCGACCTTCACAATATGCTAGGCCGCTGAGCTGGTGAGCACTCACACCTCTGGGTGCTCAGCCTTACTTCGCAATTCACCTTGCATAGGGAAATAACCGCTCTATCAGGAGGCTAGCGCTCTTTCCACTAGCGCTTCCCAGTCATAACTCCCATCAGCCACGGCATGAAAAAAAGGATTCAGCATAGAGTCTTTTCGGTTACACTCCAGCTTGTTAAACTCATCATCATAGATAGCGCCACCCGCAGCTTCTAACACTGCTTGAGCTGCAGCCGTATCCCACTCAGATGTCAACGCAAGACGCGGATACCAGTCTGCGGCCCCATCAGCCAGCATGCAAATTTTTAGTGAGCTGCCCATACTGACCTTTTCGACACTACCAAACGCTTTCTCTGCCTCCGAGATCATCTTTTCAACCTCTTCCGCCCCATGCCTGCGACTCGCGACGATTTTAACCTGGCTACCCCCGTTGACTTTACGAGCAGTAATCGAGGCAACACCTGCACTGGTTTTCTTCCAACTCCCTTGCCCTTTCACTCCATAATAAAATACTTTTTTAACCGGCACGTAAACGACACCGAGCACTGGCTCATGATTATCTATTAATGCGATATTGACCGTGTACTCTCCATTTCGGTTAATAAACTCTTTGGTGCCATCCAGCGGGTCAATCAACCAGTACTGCGCCCAAGAAGAACGCGTTTCGAAAGGTGGGATATCACCCTCTTCTGAGAGCTGAGGGGTCTTAGGCGCGATGCGACTCAATCCTGCAGCTATCGCTTCATGAGCAGCATGATCTGCTTTAGTCACAGGAGATTCATCATCTTTTGTAGTAAACGCTATACCCTTCGTGACCGTATCATCTGATACATCATACACCTGTAATATTGCCTCACCCGCCTGCTCAGCAATACTTAACAGCTCGGGAAGCATTTCCATCAGGTGCTTATTCTTTTCATTCATTACATAAACTCCACATACCTATTACCCTCCAACAGATTACACCTTAATATAACAAGCCAGCAAACAGCATCTACAACCCCTACAACACTGACTATTTAATTCAAGTAACGTAAACTATGCAATCATCACCATAAGTATATTAGGTAACCCTTGCATGATTAACTGGAACGACATTGACTCAGTATTTCTCGATATGGACGGCACTCTGTTAGACCTTCATTTCGACAATTACTTTTGGCTCACTCATTTGCCAGAACGCTACTCCGAAATCAAAGGCATTTCGAAATCTAAAGCCAATGAGACCTTACTTCAGCTAATCAAACAAGAAGAGGGCACCCTCAACTGGTATTGCCTAGATTTTTGGACTGATACGCTCGGAGTCAACATCACGGCGTTAAAGCAAGAAATACAACATTTAATAGCATTTAGGCCTCACGTCAAAACCTTTCTACAGGAACTGCAAGACTCCCGTCATCGAGTCGTGTTAGTCACCAACGCTCACAACAAAAGCCTAAACCTCAAACTAAGCATTACAGGCCTAGACCATTACGTCGATGCAATAGTCTGCTCTCACGACCTTAAACTACCTAAAGAAAACCCTGAATTCTGGAAAAAACTTCAAACCGTTGAACCTTTTAATAAAGCCCGCACAGTGTTAATAGATGATAGCCTAGCAGTATTAAAATCTGCCCAAGCATACGGAATCGAACACATATATTCGATCGTTCAACCTGATAGCCAAAAACCACCCAGAGACAACGAAGAGTTTCCATCAATCGATCGATTTGACCAACACACTAGTAAAGGCAATTAGAGACAGGCGGCAGCGTATGCGCTAAGTGACACCTACTCTTAGCCATCAAAACTGCTACAATACATCTTATTAAGCTCGGTATTTAAAACCTCAACCCATCAACAACAAACACTAAAATGGCAAGAAACGTAGAAACTGAAAAAGTTAGATTAGATAAGTGGCTTTGGGCTGCTCGCTTTTACAAGACCCGAGCCATCGCAAAAGACGCGATAGAGGGCGGCAAGGTTCATTACAATGGAGCTCGAACGAAGCCAGGTAAAGCCATCGAACTGAATGCCCACCTCAACATACGGCAGGGGTTTGTTGAAAAGGAAGTCGTGATTTTAGCCATAAGTGACAAGCGCCGAGGCGCTCCTGAGGCACTACTGCTCTACAACGAAACAAGCGAAAGCATAGCCAAGCGAGAAAAAGCCGCGTCTGACCGTAAAAACATGATGGCAGGACAGCTCCCCCCCGCAAGACGACCCAACAAAAAACAAAGGCGCCAAATCCACCGATTCGAGAATATTCATAACGTTGATAAAACTGACAGCTGAATCGGTACTACACCAACTTTAAGCCATTAAATACCCTTACCCCAATTTGACCATCAGAAACAGGTTACAAGCATGAAACATAGCGACACCTTTCAACGCTTTTTATTCGACAACCATCAGATAAGAGGAGAACTTGTTCGACTCGACAAAAGCTTTAAGGACGTTAAACAACGTAAGGAATACCCCGCCCCTCTACAAACCTTAATTGGAGAAGCCCTCGCAGCATCCGTACTGATGAGTGGCACCTTAAAGTTTGAAGGCACTCTTTCCGTTCAAGCTAGAGGTAATGGTTCAGTGAGTCTGTTAATGGCTGAATGCACACATGACAAAAAAGTCAGAGCCATTGGGCAGTGGGAAGGCGACGTACCTGAACAAGGGTTATCGGCTCAATTGGGTGCAGCACAATTAGCCATTACCATTGAGCCCTCCAAGGGCAAACGCTATCAAGGGGTCGTCCCGCTAGAAAAAGAGACGTTAGCAAATTGCCTAATGCAATACTTTGAACAGTCAGAGCAGCTGAGCACCAACATACTTCTATTTTGCAGTGACGGAGTTGCTTCTGGTCTTTTTTTACAACAGCTACCCGCACAAAACAATGAAGCTAAAGACACTGATGCTTGGAACAGAATAACGCAATTAGCCAGCACACTAACATCGGAAGAAATCCATACGTTAGAAGGTGAGGCTCTGCTAAATCGCCTGTACCACGAAGAAGACGTAACGATTTACCCGAAAGAAACGGTTCAATTCGAATGCAACTGCAGCAAAGAGCGCACGGCAAGCACTATCGTATCACTAGGACAAGACGAAATTTATGATATCCTAGCCGAACAAAAAGCCATTGAAATCAGCTGTCAATTCTGCAATGAGCACTATCGATACGAAAAACCCGAGATTGATCAATTGTTTGGCAATCGTAACTTTCACTAACGCTCTTTCTTTAGGTGCCCATATTTAATGGGCCTCCCCAGACACATTTCGGCATTATTTTTTAGACTTATAAAGGGGTTTCCGGCTAATTTCAGCAACGATATCACTAAAAACGCCAATCAAAATCACAAATAGTCGTTTTTTATTCTGCATTTTGGCATAATGGCGCCCCAGATTTTTTTAGATTACTATATTTGGCACCTAAAAAGGACACCAAAATAGTAATAAAACACCAGCAAAAGGGTGAGGTACAAGTGAGTAACACTTATATTGATCTAAGCACCGCTCAGCTTGTTGAGCAAGCACTTGAACGTAAGGAAGGCCAACTGGCCGATAACGGATCTCTGGTTATAAAAACCGGAAAAAGGACAGGCCGCTCGCCACTAGATCGATTTATAGTTGAAGAGCCTAGCACCTCAGACCTGATCCATTGGGGGACTATTAACCGCCCTTTCGACGCCGATAAATTCGATGCCCTTTGGGATCGTGTTGAAGCCTATCTTGCAGAGAAGGATAGCTTTGTTTCTCATTTGCACGTAGGCGCAGACCCTGATCATTACCTTGCGGTAAAAGTATCGACAGAAACGGCGTGGCAGAACCTGTTTGGCCGCAACCTATTTATCCGCCCTGCTGAATACAACCCTGCAGACAAGCAAGAGTGGCAAATACTAAACGTTGCTAGCTTCACTTGCGACCCAGAGCGAGATGGCACCAACAGTGACGGCACAGTAATGATCAACTTTGCACAGCGCAAAGTACTATTGGCAGGCATGAGTTACGCGGGCGAAATGAAAAAGGCCATGTTCTCAGTTCAAAACTTCCTCCTACCAGAAAAAGACGTGCTACCGATGCACTGTTCTGCAAACGTAGGTGATGACGGTGAAACATGTTTATTCTTTGGTTTGTCAGGTACCGGTAAAACAACTTTATCAGCAGACCCTGAGCGTTTCTTAATCGGTGATGATGAGCATGGTTGGGGCAAGGGGGTTGTTTTCAATATTGAAGGCGGCTGTTACGCTAAAACCATCGATTTGTCGCAGAAGAATGAGCCTATCATTTGGGATGCCATAAAATTTGGCGCAATAGTAGAGAACGTAACAATCTCTGATGATAAACGCACCCCTGACTACAATGACACTAGCCTGACTGAAAATGGCCGCTGCGCGTACCCTCTAGAACATGTAGAGAAACGTGTTGCTGAAAACCTAGCAGGCGAACCAAAAGCAATCGTCTTCCTGACCTGTGATATGACTGGAGTACTACCTCCTGTATCTATTCTGTCTAAAGAAGCAGCCGCCTATCACTTCTTAAGTGGCTACACAGCACTCGTTGGCTCTACAGAAATGGGCTCAGACTCCAAGCTTAAGTCTACTTTCTCTACTTGTTTTGGCGCTCCATTCTTCCCTCGCCCTGCAGGCGAGTACGCTGAATTGCTAATGAAGCGAATGGAAGAGTTCGGTAGCCGAGTGTACTTGGTTAATACTGGCTGGACTGGCGGCTCACATGGCGTTGGAACTCGCTTTAGCATTCCGACAACACGAGCCATTATTAGCGCCATTCAAAACGGTGATATTAGCGATACCGAAACCGAGCACTTAGACAATCTAAACCTTGAAGTACCTAAGCAGGTTCCTGGTGTTGATACTGGATTACTCAATCCACGAAATACATGGGGTGATCCCGCTGCTTATGATGAAAAAGAACAAAATTTAATCAATCAGTTCATTGAAAACTTCAAGAAGTTTGATGTTTCAGATGTAATCGTTAATGCTGGCCCTAAATTAGGGTAAGTCATTAGCTTTGTAGCACAGCCAATAGACGGCACTACAAAAAAAGCCCCGACTGAGTAATCAGCCGGGGCTTTTTGTTGATTGCCGCCTCTAGAGTATGATCCCGTAGCCATGATGCAGCGAAGAGGGGGTCAAGGAAAGTCGAAGCAGCAACCCTTGACTCCAGCCGAATCGCTTGTCGCCATAGCCACAAGACCGAAGAATCACTCTGTTTTTTCAGTACACTCTGCGTGAGAAGGGTTCTTCTTACAGCGAACTTTCCGCATTAGCTTTAACGCCTTCGCATCATAGACACCTTCATCCCTCAAGCTTATTCTCACATTGCGAAACATAGCCGCATAATTCTCCGCATCCTTTGCAGTGGGATGAGTCCAAAACTCAGGGTTAATTTCAGACTCTGCCGTCGCAATAATTTCATAAGCTTCATCATAACGAGTAGCAGAAAAATCTCTCATTTGCTGACCAAATTCAGCGGGGAAGCGATCACTATGGATGACAGTCTGAAAACTAAACTGTGCTAACTTATAACTAAACACACTACCGCTGTCGCCTATTCCTTTATAAAGCTCTAGCGGGGTATAAGCAGCGGCTGGCGCGTAAACCAAGTCAACACTGCCATTATTAAACTTCCCTGCAAAGTTAGCGGTAGTCGCACCCACTACTGAAGCACCAACATGCCGAACCATATGCACAGCAGCTTTGTCATAATCAAATGTCCCAATCTTTTTCCCCTGCAGCTCATTAACCGTATCTACTGTTTTATCTCTAGAATAGAGATATACGGAACCAGCAGGCAAAATCCCTGCAATTTCATACTTACCACTTTTCAGCAACTTAGCGGCTTTTGGGCTGGTCAGCGTCTCAAGCATAATACGCATCTCCTCGTCACTAGGTAGTGCACCCAAAGCATCTAAGCTTCCAGTAAACTTATTAAACTCTCTAGCTTTAGTACCAGTCACAAGCACCGCGTCACACTGTTCCGCCTTAAAGTCTTCAGCAACTACTTTTTCATCAGTGTAGGCTTTGAGGTCAAGCTCAACCCCCCACTTTATAGCCGCAGGCTTGGTTGCTTTCATGATATTAAAAAGAGGACCGTTTGCCCCTATTGGGTCCCAGACACAAAATGATCGCTTGACGACCTCTGCCTGAGTAGGAGCTACGATTGCACAGGCAGTAACAGCAACAGCCAATGCGGATTTTAAAGTAGTTTTTCGTATTTTCATGTGAATCCCTTTTTTATTTTATTATTGTCTTTTGTGTGAATTTTCACACTTTCCTAGTGACCCTATATCACAATCAAATAATGCCAACTTTAAACAAACAATACTGTGAACACCTACTGAATATGCTGTTAACGCTAACAAATTTTGCTATATAAACCGTTCTTTAAGACATAAAAAAAGGTAAGCAAATGCTTACCTTTCTCAAATAATACGTTAAGTACCTTTAATAGCCAATAGCCAAAGGCACAAACGCCACCAATACTAACGCTATACCCATGACTATTAACGGCATTATAATGCGCTCATGACGCTGATAAAAGGTATCTCCCTCTTGTAGTGCAAGCTCTACTTCTGCTTCCCCTACCACCTGACGGGTCAATAAGTGATTTAACGCTACAGGAGGGCTTAAGTAACCCAACTCAAACGCAACCAATGTCACCATCCAAAAGTGAACCGGATGAATTCCGCTCTGATAAGCAATAGTGGCGATAGTCGCACTTACCAATATCACAGCACCAAATGCGTCCATAATCATGCCAAGAATAACCAAGATAAATACTAGTAACAGCATCGCACTCCATGCACTATCAAACGAGTGCGGGAACATTTCCATCATGCCGGAACGCTCTATCACCCCTCCAATACTAACGGAGCACCCGATTAGCAACAATAAGGCGCCTATTTCCGAAGTGGTCTCATTGGTCGCTGCTCTAATGCTATTTTCAAGCCCTTTGTGATTAATTTCCCCTGACACATTCTGCTTCCCTCCCTTTAACGTAATATGCTCATAAAGCAGAATACCTAGCATTAAGACAGGCAATACGCGAGGCGCAGAGAACTCGTCCATACCGACCTCAAGCACAAAACGATAAAACAGAACAATACCCGCAACTACTAGAATATAAGGGATAAGAGGCTGAAATGCTTTAATCATGGCAGGAAAAGCTTCACCTACCGGCGCCAACTCTAACTTACTCTGCCTATTAACCGTCATCGCTACAATAAGAAACAGCCCTGCGGTTAACAGAAACACCCAAATACCCCAGCCGAAAAGCTGATCAGTCGTTACTTCTCGGTTCAAGTACGCTATAACCACGACCAATAGACAAGGTCTCAGTACTACACCAAGACTACCAGACATAGCCGTCGCGGCTAATGCCAACTGCCTTCTCGCCCCAGCAATACGAAGCTCATGATATATCACCGCACCAGCAGCAATAACAAAAATACCTGAAGCACCGGTGTATGCCGTTGGAATGGCCGCTGCAATAACCGCAACCACTGCAAGCATCTCAGGAGGCATTTTCCAAGGTTTGAATACGGCAAACACCAGTGATGCTAATCTAGTTTGTTTAAGCATCATACCAACCCAGACATACAACCCAACATTCAAAAACATGTCAGACAAATCCATCATTTTATCTAGATAGATACCAATTCCGGCAATATGACCAGCAAGCGCAAAGTAAGTACCTGCTATCAAACACATAGTCGTATAAAGAGGCACAGAAAGAAGCGCATGCCCCAAACTCCCCCCAGACTTAACATCTGCAGGGATTTTAAACAATTTAACAGCACTGATAATCGTCAACAAACCAAAGCCGGCAATCCAAACATCATGAAGAATTTCTTTTGACAGCTCTACCTCTGCCCCGCCAGAGTGTGACAAAGCCCTAAAAGACAATGTCGAAATCAGCAACATACTATTGGCAATAAACTGCAACGAGAATGAGACAGTATGATCCAACTGAGTCTGCATAGCTCTCATCGCGATATGGTGCCGACTCATGGTAGCGGTAGCCGCACAAAGCAACACGAGTAGCGCCAAAATAAAGCGCTGCGCCGTTAACCCAAACGCCACCAAATCAGCAATAAATAGCTCAACAGAGCGGTAAGCTCTAACCCCTGGAGTAATGCGATCTTTAAGTTCATCAAATTCCAAATACTTTGCAGCACAGTCACTCTTCGCATTCTGCAACGATTTTTTCAGAATTTCTGGGTCAACAGGCTCATCTTCAAAAAGGTCAAAGTCGTCAACAGGCTTATGTTTCTCTAATAAAATCTGCTCCTCAACCCTCTTATCTACATTAAAATCAGCATCACAGCCAGGCAACTGAGGGTCTACTCGAAGCTTGTAATAGCCCCCCCATATTTGCTCACCCATTTTAAGCATTTGATTATGAATATCACTACCCGTACTAAATACAACAACGGCTAACAATAAAAGACATGCAGGCAATGATGATATCCACTCCCTGATAGATCGATTCGCAACTCCACGATTTTGCACTGAAAACAGCCCCCAAAGCTTGTTATTTATTGTTCTCTATTATTATGTGATCTTAAAAATGACGCTATAACGTTAATGCTAATTATGAGCGACACTCAAAAACCAAGAGCCGCTATATTCAGCGACCCTTACTATACATGTCTTTTACGCAACATGTTTATTTTTAAGAACACGCCAACTCACTATTCTCTTTTTTCTGAACACTCAGAGTTTGTTGGATTCTTTTTACACCTAACTTTTCTCATCAAACGTAATGCCTTAGCGTCATACACACCCTCATCTCGCAGAGAAATACGCACCTCCTGTAGCATTTTGCTATAGCTTTCCAGGTTTTCCTCACTAAGTTTTACCCAGTAATCCTGTTTGACCTCTGCTTCTGCCTCTTCTACTAGCTTGTAAGCTTCTTCATATCTGGTAGCACTGTAGTCACGTACTTTTTGACCGTACCCTTCTGGAAAACGATCAGGACGAACAATGACCTGAAAATTCATTTGACCCAACGAAAAATCAACAATCCCACCGTCTTCACCTAGGCCTTTGTATAGCTCCAAGGGCGTGTATGCAACTGCTGGAGCATACGCAACATCAACACTCCCATTGTTAAACTTGCCAGCAAAATTAGCAGTACTCGCCCCCACGACCGACGCTCCGACATGGCGAACCATAGTCATAGACGCCTGATCATAGTCAAGGGTGGCCACTTTTTTGCCTTGAAGTTCTTCAACTGTATCGATCCTACGATCCCGAGTATATAAATAAATCGCACCCGCTGGCAGGATACCCGCCACTTCGTACTCTCCGCTTACCATCAGCTTTGCAGCTTTAGGCTGAGTCAGCGTTTGAAGAATCATCTTCATCTCTTCACTCGTTGGAATAGCACCTATAGCCTCAAGAGAACCTGTAAATTTATTAAAATCTCTTGCTCGGGTCCCTGTTAAAAGCACCGAATCACACTGCCCCGCTTTAAAATCGTCAGCTGCAATCTTTTCATCGGTATACGCTTTAAGTTCAAGGTTTATGCCCCATTTCATAGCACTTGGTTTAGCAGACTTCATGACATTATACAGAGGTCCATTTGCACCAACCGGATCCCAAACACAAAACGACCTGTCCATCATTTCTGCCTGCACTGCGCTACTTATAGCGGTTGCAGATACCGCTGCGGCGACTGATAGAGCCTTAATACTTTTCAATAGTTTCAATGCCTTAACCTTATTTTCAGTTATTTAAATGTACAAACTGGAATGTTGCATGTCATCTGATTTATAGTTCTTATAGGAGGTCATCCAGTTCTATTACTTCTACATTAGACTCTTTTTTGTCATCCCAAAAAGTCCCTAATCTACCCACAGGCGTTCTATGACCCGTGTTTTCCGTCCAAAGTCGGTCCGAGATTGCTTGTAGCTGCAAGGTTGCAGTCGTATCAATAAGCACATATTCAGGGTCCGCTGGATGTTTTTTAACGTGCTCTGCATGGCGACGAATAATATCTTTCACCAGGTCGTTTTTTCCGTTCGAAAAGGCAGCCATCGCATACAATACATTCGGCAGTCTTACACGAGCCTCTTCACCCTTAGCCTGCGCAGTTTCTAAGCGCTCCCACGCATTCTCACCCTGAGGTAGCGCTCCCGGCAACATAGCCCACACAGCAGCCTTCATCGCCATCGGGGCACCCCACCACTGATCATCATTCACGCAACTTGCACCGAGCTCAACTTTTGAAGCGATATTCTTAGGAACACCAACACCCGAAGTAGATTGAATTTCGTTATTCAGCGCCTGTAGTCCGGATAGCATACCGGCAATCCAGATAAACTGGTCAAAATCTTGATCTAAATCCGGACATTCTTCGCCTGGCTCACCATAATAATTCACTAGATGTTTATAAGCTGAATACTGTCGCTTAGAGGCATTGACCAAGTGTCGTTTTTGAGTAATCAATGCATCCTCAGCTTCATCCGGGCGCAAGTCACGCATCGCTCTTAAATAGCGTAACTCGTTATCCCAGGCTCTTTGCTCTTCACATGCGCCCGCAGATAAGCCCAGCATCACGCCTAATTGATCTGGGTTTGAAGTCACTCTACCAAATGCCATCAACAATGGAGACATTGCCTCACTCATGGCACAACTAACGGCTAAATCTTCGGTTCCGAGCAGGTAGGGCACAGTATGCTCCATTGCCAAATTCTGCATCACACCTCCAGCAGGCGCGTAAACAACCTTATCTTTGAAGGTTTGACAGCCAACCAGCTGAAATGAGACAACTACCAGTAGCAAGCTGTTTTTAAGTAAGCCTTTTAATATCCCGAAGTTTTTCACCTATTTCTCCTGTTACAACACTTTTTATTCTGTTGTTTTATTTTTGTCGACTTATTATTATTTTACGATCGTATATTTTGAGCTAGCAGATTATGAACTAGATACAAACGCAATTGTGAGATGAACTACACAAAGCAGAAAAAAAGCAGGAACAAATGTTCAATTTCAATCATTATTCTTTAGCACTATAACCGCTTAAACACCTAAAAATCATGAATCTAGCGATAATCTTCCATTATACTAGAAATTGGCCCTCAAATTCGCAAATCACTTTGACAGCCGTTAGAAACTCGCTATAAATATAGAGAGCCCGATATCAACAGGTTTGAACACCCCCAAACTTGGTTCATCACCTCAATACATCGCTTAACAGCGACTATTTAGTGTTTGTTTGCTCAATATAACAACATCAATAAAATCAGGAGAGTCTTATGCGTAAACCAGAATTGGCTGCTACAATCGCTGAAAAAGCAGAATTAACTAAGGACAAGGCCAACGAAGTAATTAACGTAATTACAGACGAGATTACTAACGCATTATCCCGCAATGAAGCGGTCACATTAATTGGTTTTGGCACATTTAACCAACGCGAGAGAAGCGCGAGAACAGGGAAGAACCCTCAGACAGGGGCAACCATTCAAATTGCTGCTAGCAAGTCAGTCGGCTTTAAACCAGGAAAATCACTTAAAGACTCTATCAATTTGTAATGAAATGACCTAGATAAGCTTGATATCAGAATCAAAAAAGGGGACCACACGGTCTCTTTTTTTGATTCTGATATACTTCGCGGTATCCGCGATCCTTTATGAACCAGCTGAAATAAGTAACTCTATCTCACTAAACATATCGTTCGAAATACCTTGCACCTGTTTTACGCCTTCTATATTAGTGTAGGGCCTACCATCAATAATGCGCTGCGCAAGTGCTTTACCGATACGAGGCAATTGAGTTATTTCTTTTAAGCTCGCTTTATTGATATTAACAGCCTTTGACAACGCCTCAGCATCAGGTGATTCCGCATCAACCAGCACTGGGGCCTTAGTCTTTTTTGCGCTACCCTCCTCACTGACAGCATCAACTGACCCAGGCTTAAGCTTGGCGGACAGCACTTCTAGCTTTTTCTCCAACGAAACTAATTCATACTGGATGGCAGTCTGTTTATCCAGTGCATCCCCTGTATTCTTGCAAATATTCCAAAGCAGCCAAACAGCACCGCACATCAAAAGAAACATCAAAAAAAACATTTTAAACCCCTCAAGATAAAACCAAATAGTGACAACTGTTTATACTAAACATAGATCAAATATGAGCAGGTGCAAACCAGATTTTACATCCCCTCAGAGCGCAGCATTTCCTGAACAGTAGGCATTAAGCCACTAAAAACTCAGACAACTCATGCATAGACGGTATGACCGTCAACCAGCGTCGCCTTTACAAGCCCTTGTAGCTCTATACCGTCCCAAGGAGTGTTTTTACCTAAAGATTTAATCGATTCATCACTCACAACCCATTGCGCCAATGGATCGAAAATGCAAATATCAGCACTTTCACCCACGCTTAACGAACCTCCTTTCACACCTAACACGCGAGTGGCGCCGGCCGAGAGAGCTCGCACAAGCATATCCATTGAAAGTACAGATTTCCGCTCTAAACCCAACAGCAAAGGCAATGCCGTCTCGATAGACGAAACCCCTGGCTCGGACTCCGCGAATGGTGCTTGCTTAGCCGCGGCTTCATGAGGCTGATGCTGACTACATACCGCATCGATTACACCCGTGTTTACACCCTCTATCAATGCCAACCTGTCGGCCTCTGATCGGAATGGAGGAAGACAATGAAGTCGACTATCAAAGCCACTAACCGCAATATCAGTCAGTAGTAGATGCTGCACTGAGACATCAGCTGTAACGGGAATACCACGCGCCTTAGCAGCTGCAACTAACTCAACTGATTTTTCAGACGTCAGTTGCGACATATGAATATGAGCGCCCGTCTCTTCTGCAAGTAGTGAAAGCTGAGAAACTGCGACCGTTTCCGCGAGCACCGGAATTCCAGGCAAGCCCAATCGAGTAGCAACAGCCCCTTCATGCACACAGCCATCAGAGGCCAGTGAAACATCCTCTGGACGAACAAAAACGCTCATTTCATGAGTTTTTGCGTATTCACAACAGCGCTTCAGCACACTAAGATTCGCAACAGGGCGACCACTATTACCAACCGCTACACAGCCCGCCTGCTTGAGCGAATAGATTTCACTTAACTGCTGCCCTTTCAACCCTTTAGTCAAGGCTCCAATCGGATAAACTTTCGCACTTCCAGCCCTGCTAGCCAGATCAAGTATAAGATTGGTTACCGCTTCTGAATCATTGACTGGCAATGTCTCCGGAGGACAACAAACAGCGGTATAACCTCCTTTTGCTGCAGCAAAGGTTTCAGATGCGACCGTGCCCTTATACTCATACCCAGGCTCCCGCAGATATGTACAAAGATCTATAAAACCCGGAGAAACAACACAACCTGCCGCATCAATAACCTCGTTGGCCAAAAACCCTTCAGGCGGCACCCCTATTGCTGCGATCTTACCCTCAGACACATACAATGACTGAACTTCGTCGACTCCATTAACTGGGTCGACAACCCTGCCTGACTTTATTTCAATGTTCATTTACTCACCAACGCTCAATCAGATCTCATTATTCAGGTGTCGCAGCAGAAATAGCTGCTGTCTGCCCACTCATCGCCATCGACATCACTGCCATTCTGACGGCGATTCCATTGGTGACCTGATTAAGAATCACCGACTGAGGACCATCTGCCACGGCCGACTCAATTTCAACCCCTCGATTAATCGGTCCAGGATGCATGACAATGGAATCCGGTTTTGCATACTCTAGCTTTTCAGTTGTCAATCCATATAATTCATAGAATTCATGTTCACTGGGCAGCAAAGCGCCTTCCATTCGCTCTTTCTGCAGCCGCAACATAATAATCACATCAACCGCATCAAGCCCCTCTTTCATAGTACTAAAAACACTTACCCCTAAACTTTCAATATCAACCGGCAGTAGAGTATTAGGGGCAATAACCCTGACCTCAGAAACGCCAAGCGTATTGAGAGCCCTGATCTGCGACCTAGCCACTCGTGAATGAAGAATATCTCCGACAATCGCAACTGTTAGCCCTTCAAATGCCCCCTTATGCTGACGTATCGTCAACATATCTAACATGGCTTGTGTAGGATGGGCGTGCCGTCCATCACCCGCGTTGATAATAGACACGTTAGGCGTAACCGATTCGGCAATAAAATGAGGCGCACCACTTTGAGAGTGCCTAACGACAAACATATCACTGGCCATCGCCTCAAGATTTTGCAGCGTATCAGAAAGAGATTCCCCTTTTGATGTCGCAGAAGTACTAATATTTAAATTCAGCACATCCGCCGACAGTCGCTTTGCCGCTAGCTCAAAAGTACTCCTTGTTCGGGTGCTCGCCTCAAAAAACAGATTAACGACTGTTTTTCCGCGTAAAAGCGGTACCTTCTTTATAGACCTTGCGCCAACTTCAATAAAAGAATCCGCAGTGTCCAGAATCTCGGTTAATGTCGCTCGATCAAGACCGTCCAAGGTCAGAAAATGTCGAAGCCGTCCCTGATCATTCAACTGAAGGCGATTAGGCTCTTTAGGGTGTGCCATAACGTATTATCCAATCCAAATTTCAATACCTGCCAAAATCAACAGTTTAGTACGGTTGCAAAACTGCAACCCAAAACAATAGTCTATTTTTCGGTCACTTCTAATACCAGCTTTTCAGGTCCTTTCAACTTAACCTGCTGATTCTCTTTTAAGGTCAATTTTCGCCCGACAATATCTGGCTGAATAGGCAACTCCCGACCATCCAGGTCAATGAGTGTTACCAGTGTAATGCTAGCGGGACGACCATAATCGAACAGCTCATTCATTGCAGCTCTAATGGTTCGTCCAGACATAACCACATCATCAACCAAAACAATATCCCGCCCTTCCGTCTCAAATGGCAGGCTTGAAGGCTTAACGGTGGGGTTCAAACCAATACGGGTAAAGTCATCACGATAGAATGAAATATCCAGCTCACCACAGGACTTACTCACCCCTAGATTTTTCTGAATATAACTCGCTAACCAAACCCCCCCCGTACGAATGCCAATCACGCAAGGAGAACTAATATTCTTAGCCACCAGATGCTGGCTCAAATCATCACAAATTTCACCTAACAAGCTCTCTACATCTAGTAACTCGGTCATATTTTTATCTCGACAGTATTCTCGAAGTATATAATAGTGTGTTCAGCCAATGTAACAGGGTTAAGAATAAGACTGTTGTGCAAACCAGCTCTCCAATATTAAAACAGCGGCAATACCGTCAACTGAGTTTCGCCCAAAGTCTCGATCACCACCTTGATCAATAACATAACCTTTCGCCTCATGACTGGATAACCGTTCATCCATCATAAAATAGGGCTTATTGAATCGCCCCTGTAGACGCTTGCCAAACTTTGTTGCTCTAAGTGACATTTCACTAGCAGTGCCATCCATATTCAATGGCAGACCAACGACAAAGCCATCGGGTTTCCATTCGGCAACCAGTTTCTCGATTTCACTCCAATCAGGGATACCGTCACGAGCAACAAGAGGGGGGAGAGGGGTGGCAGTACCTAACAAGCTTCGCCCAATGGACACCCCCATTCTGCGCGTACCAAAATCAAAGCCAAGGCATGTTTTTAGTTCTGTAGACAATGAAGTATTCCCAAATAATGGCTCAAAAAAATATTAGCAAGCTGACGTTGCCTAACAAGGTATCCTTGTATCGCATTTAAGCATGCCCAGCCTGGTCACTTAATTGGCTTAGGTCAAAGCCCAAAAGTGAAATGGCGGAATCAAACTTTTGCTCATGAGGCGCGCTGAAAAGTATATGCTCATCAGCAACACAGGTCAGCCAACAATTCTCTGCGATCTCCTGCTCTAACTGCCCCTCCCCCCATCCGGCATAGCCAAGCGCCACCAGGTTGTGTTCCGGCCCCTCATCAGCCGCCAACGCCTCTAAAATATCCCGCGAAGTTGTTAAGCAAATGCCGTCAGAGATGGCTAAGGAGGACTGCCATTCACCCTGTGGAGAGTGCAATACAAACCCTCTTTCCATTTGCACAGGTCCGCCTGCATAAATAGGGCTATTAATATCCTCACCACCAAAGTCTAACTGCGCCAGAATTTCACCTAACCTCATATCCATCGGCCGGTTAATCACAATCCCCATTGCTCCATGCTCATTATGGTCACAAATATAGGTTACCGAACCCTCAAAGTTAGGGTCTTTCATTTTCGGCATGGCAATCAGAAAATGATTGCGTAGTGATATCATGTTGTCGCTCATCCGCTAAGTATCAGTCCGGTTATTGAGATTAGCAATAATAAAGGTTTGATTTATGCTGAACAGCAAAAACTTACCCGCCCTTAAACTCCAGAGTTCGAATAAGCTCCAGTTCGTCACGCTCACTTAACACCTCTTCGGGAAAGGGAGGAAACGGCGCAGCCATTCGCACAATCTTTAGTGCCTTATCATCCAAAACATTACTTCCAGATGAGTGTAAGACACTCACATCTCTAAGCGTCCCATCAGATCGTATCGCTATTAATAGCCTAGGTCGACCATAAAGCTTCGAGCGTGCCTCTTCAGGGAAGTTCAAGGCACCAATTCTCTCAATTTTGCTGGTAACATTAGAGGTGTATTGAGCATCGATAACCTTCATTGCCGAGGCCGCATTAAACCTCGTAACCTTAGGCCGCTTGGAGTACTCTCGCTGCTGACGCTGCAATTCAGCCTCTAGGCTGGCAATTTCCATACTTCTGGCTAAAAGAGATCGCCTAGGTTTTTTAACAGGATCAGGCTTGTCCGTTTTTTTGTTTTCTATTATCGCCGTTTTTTTCTTAGTAGCAGATTCAGTCGCTACTAATGTTTTCTTTTTAATCACAGGTTCAGCTCTGCTAGCGGCCTCCCGCTGAATTTTTTCGGTTTTCCTAACTACCGTATCTTTCTGTTTGGCTTTAACAGGCGTACTGAGTTTAGACACCTCTTCTACCGTCCCGCTTCCCTGCTGATTAGCTTGAGCTAAAAAGTCGGCCTTTTCAGGTTTCTCTCCATCATCATACTGAGCTAACGTAATCTCCATAGTATGAGGCGCAGGCTTAGGGTCCTCCAGGCCAAAGGTCACACCTAATACGATGATCGCATGGAGCGCCAATGCCAAGAACACCGTAAAACTTAACCTGTCTGCCGCTCCCGCGGTCACCACTGCTGCCGACATTACCTGTATGCGCCCATTAGTAAAAAACCATATCGCTGAAAATACCTGACCACTAAGCCTCGTAATCGAGTATGTAAATGCAGGTCAGTCTGACCGCAGACCGTTATTTTGTCCAGCACGTTAACCTCTGCATCCCGCTAACACCTATCGTTTAGCTTCTCTTCAACTTTATCCATCAGCTGACCCGCAATATCAAGCCCGAAATCCCGGTCAAGCTCACGAATACAGGTAGGACTCGTGACATTAATCTCAGTAAGATAGTCACCAATAACATCGATACCGACAAACAATAGCCCTTTTTCCTTTAATACGGGGCCAACTTGCTCACAGATCCAGCGATCTCGATCGGAAAGCAGCCTCCCCTCTCCTCGCCCACCAGCCGCTAAGTTGCCTCGATTTTCCCCTTTGGCCGGGATTCGTGCCAACCCATAAGGGACAGGTTCACCGTCTATTAATAGAATACGCTTATCGCCTTCCGATATCTCTGGGATAAACTTCTGAGCCATCGCCTGCTGAGTCTCATGCTGAGTTAGCGTCTCCAGAATCACACCAATATTGGCATCACCCTCCTTGACTCTAAATATATTTGCCCCACCCATGCCATCAAGCGGCTTGAAAATAACATCTTTATGCTTAGTGAAAAATGCCTTGAGCCTCCTCTTATCTCGAGACACTAAAACATCCGGACAACATTGAGGGAATTGGGTAGCAAACAACTTCTCGTTACAGTCTCGAAGACCTTGCTGACTGTTTACCAGCAAGACCCCGCCTTCTTCTGCTCGACTCAGAATGAGCGTCGAGTACAAAAACTCACTATCGAAAGGAGGGTCCTTACGCATAAGAATGGTATCAAGAGAACTCAGCTCTTGATCTTCTCGTTCTGCCAATTCATACCAGCCGCTAGGGTCTTCCTTGACACTCAATCGCCTTAAGGAAGCCTTAGCTGCGCCCTGCTCAAGGTAGAGATCTTTAAGCTCCATATAATAGAGCTCCCAACCTTTCTTTTGCGCTGCGAGCAACATCGCAAACGAGCTATCTTTAACAATATTAATGTCGCCAATAGGGTCCATCACTATTCCGAGCCTTATCGTCATAAAATACCTATTAACCTACCAAGTTGTTTATTTTGTACTAGTCTTAAAATTAAGCCGAAATGAAAAGAGTTTGCACCGTGCCGCAGACTTTATCAAAGTACTTAATATGGAGCTACTTATCATTCGGTTAAGATTTGTGACAAATTATATACAAACTATTTCTTTATAAAGATTCTCAAATAAACTATAAATAATAAATGTTTATAGAATGCTTTAGAATTCTGTGTTAAAAATGCACGTTAACATATTGGCCGCCACAGACTTTAGCTTGGCCGACACAGACTTGAGCAGGCCACCCCACGGCCACAAAAAATGTAAAACGACCTTCTAAACGCTTAGGGCAGTTGGATAATGGAAGACAATTTTGAGAACCTGAAAATCATGGTGATTGATGACAGTAAGACAATTCGTCGTACTGCAGAGACACTGTTAAAGAAGGTTGGATGCACAGTAATAACCGCTACCGATGGCTTTGATGCTCTCGCAAAAATAGCGGACACTCACCCAGATATCATATTTGTAGATATTATGATGCCTCGACTTGATGGTTACCAAACCTGTGCTCTGATTAAAAACAACAGTGCGTTTAAAGCAACGCCCGTCATTATGCTATCGAGTAAAGATGGGCTTTTTGACAAGGCTAAAGGACGCATAGTCGGCTCGGATCAATATTTGACCAAGCCGTTTAGTAAAGATGAACTGCTGGGAACTATAAGAACATATATACCCGCCAGCTAATTTTTGCAGGTAATAATAGTACAGTTGCACACATTTTTTTGAGCATACGACATGCTTGGAAATATTTTATTTGTAGCCAGGAAATTCATCCGGGGGAATTATGGCTCGCATTTTAATTGTTGATGACTCGCCAACTGAAGTCAGAAAAATCTCAACTATTTTAGAAAAACACAAGCACGAAATCATTACCGCAGATAACGGTGCTGATGGTGTGGCAACAGCACGAGCAGAAAAACCAGACTTAGTCCTTATGGATGTCGTTATGCCAGGTTTGAATGGTTTTCAGGCGACTCGCCAACTAACTCGCGCTGCAGAAACTGCAGATATCCCGGTTGTTATCGTAACGACTAAAGACCAGGAAACAGATCGGGTCTGGGGTACAAGACAAGGAGCCAAAGGCTACCTTGTTAAGCCAGTTAACGAGGACGACTTGATCAGCACCATTAATCAACTTCTCTCATAATTGATCGAGTACTACTAACCATGTCTGCAAAGATAGCCCCTTTTGCCGCTCTCTCAGATATCGCTTCGAGAAGTAAATCGTTCGCAGAAGGTCTTCCTGCGCAGGAAGAAGCGGTCGAACTCTGGAGCGGCATTGGATTTACACTTGCGGGGGAAAATTTTGTTGCCCCGATGGGTGAAGTCACTGAAATCCTGCATATCCCTCGATTTACACAGATCCCTGGCGTCAAAAGCTGGATGCAAGGTTTGGCCAATGTTCGTGGTCGACTCTTACCTATCATGGATCTGGGACATTTTTTTGAGCTATCCAAAACAGCTGTATCTAGCCGAGACAGACGCGTACTTGTCGTTGAACACGGCGAAGTACTGAGCGGGCTAATTGTCGACAGCGTATTAGGAATGCAATATTTCGCAGCGGATGGATTTAAAGACACGGTTGAAAACGTCACGCGCTCAATGGCTCCGTTTATCAATGGCGCCTACATGAAAAATGATGAGATTTGGAAGGTCTTCAGTGCTTCAACATTCACTGAAGATTCAAAGTTTTTAAGCGTGTCACAATGGTAATTGTCAATTTCTAACGTCTATTAATAGGCATTAGAAGTTGCGTTAGTAGCTGCTAGCAGTATGTAAACGGTGGCTAATAAATAAAATGCGGTAACGGTGTTACTAAACAGTTCACCATCACTCGAAAACAACAACTTAGAATATAAGAGGCCGGGAGCCAGAAAATGAAAAGTAAATCTGGAAAGTTTAATTCAGGCCAGGGCAACAGCTCGCTCCTCCTTGGATTAGGTGGAGTGTTGGTCGTCCTGCTACTCTTTCTTGCATATGTATCGTTCATAATCGTAAGAGACAGTAACCACGATAAAGAATATGCAGGCCATGCAAGTGACCTTCGAGTGTTATCGCAGGAAATCGCCAAAAACGCATCGGAAGCATCGGATGGTAAATCTGAAGCATTTGACCAGCTTAAACGATCTCGTGATGACTTTGAGCGTAAACTAAACCTTATTGTTCAAGGTAATCAGGAAACCAATCTTCCTCCTACTGAGCTCGCATCAGAAACAGGCGTAGTAAAACGTTGGAACGAAGTAAAAAACAACACCGACCAAATTCTGGCAAACCAAGATACAGTGCTATCCCTCCACTTGGTGGCAGAAACCCTCAACGAAACCATTCCACAGCTACAGGTTGAGTATGATGATATTGTTCAAATTCTATTAGAAAGCGAAGCACCAGCAGATCAAATTGCCGTTGCTCAACGCCAATCACTACTTGCAGAACGTATTGTTCGAAGTGTTAACAACGTACTTTCAGGTGATGAAGATGCTGTAATAGCCGCTGACCGATTCGGTCGCGACGCCAAATTGTTTGGGCGAGTCCTAAATGGTATGGTTGAAGGCAACAACGTAATGGGCATCAGCCAGGTAAGAGACGAAGATGCTATTTACGGCCTCGAGGCCATCGCCGAAATGTTTGAGTTCGTCAATGATAACGTTGATGCTATTTTAGAGACATCACCAGAACTATTTAAGGTTCGTAAATCTGCAAACAATATATTCCAAGACTCTCAAGCTCTTCTTAAAGAAACGACATCGCTTTCAAGCCAGTTTCAAACTCAGGCAGAATCACGAACTATAAGCCCTACTCTTGCATACCTTGTTTTGGGTATGGTGATCACTGTTATTGTCCTAATCGGTTTATCGCTATTCCGTGAAAGTCAGGCCCGCCTTCAAACAACGACTGAACAAAATGAACAAAACCAAAACGCGATCTTGCGACTACTTGATGAACTGGCTGACCTAGCTGATGGTGATTTGACCACAGAAGCAACGGTAACAGAAGATTTCACAGGGGCAATCGCTGACTCTATCAACTTCGCAATCGACCAAATGCGTGGTCTTGTTAAAGCAATTCGAGATACCGCTGTTCAGGTTGCCGCCGCGGCACAAGAAACACAAGCGACGGCCATGCACCTTGCAGACGCATCTGAGCATCAGGCACAGGAAATTGCCGGTGCATCAGCAGCCGTAAACGAAATGGCCGTCTCTATCGACCAAGTATCTTCAAACGCTGGCGAGTCATCGGCGGTTGCGGAAAGGTCGGTTGCGATCGCGAAAAAAGGCGCCGAGGTTGTACAAAACACCATAAGAGGCATGGACACGATCCGTGAGCAAATTCAAGAAACCTCAAAGCGTATCAAACGTCTGGGTGAATCTTCCCAGGAAATCGGGGATATCGTATCCCTGATCAATGACATCGCCGATCAAACGAACATCCTGTCATTGAACGCTGCAATCCAGGCATCGATGGCCGGAGATGCAGGTCGAGGCTTCGCGGTTGTTGCCGACGAAGTACAGCGACTGGCAGAACGTTCATCTGCTGCAACAAAACAAATTGAAGCACTGGTTAAGACGATCCAAACCGATACCAACGAAGCAGTTATATCGATGGAACATACCACTGCAGAAGTGGTACGCGGAGCTCGATTAGCACAGGATGCAGGTGTTGCACTAGAAGAGATCGAGAACGTATCGATGAACCTTGCAGACTTGATCCAGAACATCTCTAACGCAGCTCGTCAGCAGTCGTCCTCTGCTGGCCACATTTCCAATACAATGAATGTTATCCAAGAGATTACCTCGCAGACTTCAGCGGGTACCAACGCAACTGCGAAATCGATCGGTAACCTTGCTGAAATGGCAAACCAACTTCGAAGCTCAGTAGCGGGCTTCAATCTACCAGAAGAAGGCGAGTCAGAGACTGCAGCATAGCGTAGTTGGTGAGGTTTAACCCCCTGTTGTGAATATGATGGCTAACTACAATGACAAGGCTCAACCCACCGGGTGGGTCTTGAAACCATTACCAGAAATGGATAATGACCAATTTCGAAAGTGGCAGGAGCTACTGGAGAGCCGGACGGGCATGAGCTTGCCGATAGGCCGTAAGGTCTTTTTGCAAACAAGCTTAGGTACTCGGATGCGTGAAATTGGTTGTAGTGACTATCAAGAGTATTTTGAAAAGGTAATTAGCGGTCCTAGCGGAATAATCGAATGGACCACTCTAGTTGATCGACTGACCGTGCAAGAAACTCGCTTCTATAGAGATATAGATGCTTGTAACTTGGTAACAGACTATGTTCTGACCCGCCCTGTCGATAACCTTAAAAAATCAACACTCGAAGTATGGAGTGTTGGCTGCTCAACAGGAGAAGAGCCTTATACCTTGGCAATGCTGCTCAGTGAAAGTATGTATATGCTAGGGCTCAAGCATTATTACGGTATCACAGGTACCGATATAAGCACTCCAGCCCTAGAAAAAGCGCGAGCCGGGATATATTCCGAGCGTAAACTGGTAACGGTTGAAGGTACGCAACGGGAAAAATATTTCAACAAACACGATAATGGTCAGTATGAAGTCATTCCTGCCATTAAAGATCGTGTTTGTTTTGCAAGAGTTAACATTTTAGATCTCGGCAACGCACCCATGCATGGAATGAATGTAATTTTTTGCCAAAATGTATTGATCTATTTTCGTCGTTGGAGACGTAAAGAAATCTTAAGTAGATTGGTGGAAAGACTGGTGCCAGGTGGATTACTGGTATTAGGCCAAGGTGAAATGGTCGACTGGGAGCACCCTGATTTAGAACGGGTCCCAAGCGACAATACTCTTGCGTTCATCCGACGCCCAGAAAAGAATTAGAAATACTGGAGAAGTTATGGGTAATAGCCATGACTATGTAGCACTCGACTGGGTTCGAGGCGAAATAGATGAAACACTAAATCAGGCACGACAGGCGCTGGAAGCCTATGTCGAGAATACGGAAGATACATCCCGTATGCGGTTCTGTCTGAACTATATCCATCAAGTGCATGGCACACTGCAGATGGTCGAGTTCTATGGTGCGGCGCTGCTTGCAGAAGAGATGGAAAAGCTCGCCCAAGCATTGCTTAACCAGGCCGTTCCTAACCTGCAAGATGCGGTAGAAGTTTTGATGCAGGCGGTTCTGCAGCTTCCAAGCTATCTTGAGCACCTACATGCTGGCCGCAAAGATCTGCCATTAGTGATACTCCCAATTCTTAATGACCTTAGGGCATCTAGAGGGGAGCCACTACTCTCTGACACATCTCTATTTACGCCCGACCTATCAGCTGCCAGAGTTACTGCACCTTCAGGGGCTGTTCAGCGCCTACAAGATGAAAAAGTCATTGCCAGCCTTCGCAAATTACGTCAAATGTTTCAGTTTTCTTTAGCAGGCGTTATTCGCGGCAATGAAGTTAAAGCAAACACAGCCTATATGGTCAAAGTTTTAACGCGGGTAGAACGACTCTGCCAGAATACATCCCTAGGGCAGCTCTGGTCAGTTGCCATAGCCTTTATTGATGTGTTTGACGACAATGCGGTTGAGTTAACCTCCGCTACTAAAACGCTTTTGCGAGACCTCGACCATCAGCTAAAACGCTTAGTTGATGAAAGCGTTGATATACTGCTACAACCTATTCCTGAAGACCTGCTGAAACACCTACTCTATTATATTGCAAAAGCTGATACAGACACCGAACACGTCAATAAAGTTCGCCAGCAATTTCATCTAGATCAATCTCTTCCTAAAGATGAAGAAGTTGATGCTGAAAGACAGCGAATGCAAGGACCGGATAAAGACGCTATAGAGTCAGTTGTTGCCGCTCTTAATGAAGAACTCGCTAGAATTAAAGACCAACTAGATTTGTTCGTTCGAGGAGAGTTTAGAGACAACGCTGATCTTGAAGAGTTATTGCCTGGCCTTAAACAGGTTGCAAACACCATGGCCGTGCTTGGGTTGGGCATTCCAAGAAAAGTAACGCTTGAACAAGTTGAAGTGATAGAAGCACTGGTAGACAAACGTGGTGAGGCAGAAGATAGCACACTTATGGATATTGCCGGCGCCCTTCTCTACGTCGAAGCGACATTAACAGGCATGACAGAAGAGCATGCTTCGTCCTTATCTGCAAATACTGAATCGGACATACCTGCCGAGCAATTGGGTAACGCACATGATGCCGTTTTAAGAGAAGCTAGGAACGGGTTAGAACAAGCCAAGACATGCATAGTCAATTTTATTGCGTCTCAATGGGATCACAGTGAAATTGAAGGTGTTCCGGAAATTCTGGATGGGCTTCGTGGTGGTTTGCAAATTATCCCTCTGACCAAAGCCTCAGAGCTCATTAACTCCTGTAATCAATACATACAGCAAGCATTACTGTCGAAGAAGAGCGTTCCGGATTGGAAACAACTCGACACCCTAGCTGATGCGATTACCAGCATAGAATACTACATTGAGCGACTCACTGAAGGCGCTCAAGATAACGAACTAATTCTTCAAGTCGCAGAAGAGAGCGTCATAGAACTAGGGTTTCCGCCAGGTGAAGTCCCTACCTATATTGAAACGAACGAGACACAAGAGTCATCACCAGAAACCACGGTATCTGATTTTTCTCCTGACGCGCCTAGCAAAGGCTCTGACGAAGAGCTTATTGACGATGAAATAATTGAAATTTTCATTGAGGAAGCAGAAGAAGTTCTCGACACTATTTCAGAGTTTTACCCTAAATTCCTTAAAGACCATCAACAAAAAGATGCAATAGTCGAACTTAGACGTGCATTCCATACGTTAAAGGGCAGCGGACGATTAGTAGGCGCGGTAACACTAGGCGAACTAGCTTGGGCAGTGGAAAATATGCTCAACCGTATTCTCGACAATACTATTACTATTTCAAAAGAGCTATTCCCTCTCCTTGAAGATGTTATTCAAACGCTACCTCAGCTGGTAACTGACTTCAAAGAGAAGAAATCTTCAGACGATGTTAGCAACCTGATAGACCAAGCTAACATGTTTGCAGGTGTGCCTCGCTCAGGTGCAAACAAGGCCGCTGAGACTGAAACGCCAATAATTGAAACAGATCTGACCGAAGAAACCACCATTAGCGAAAAGAATGCGGATGCGGAGCCTACGCTAGCAGTAGTTGATGAAGAGACTTCCAATGTGGTTACACCTGCAGCGTCTCCAATAAGTGCCGCTACGATAAGTAATGCGGGAACAGACCCTGATGAAGATGACTTAATTGATGACGAAATCATTGAGATCTTTATCGAAGAGGCCGAAGAGGTTCTTGCGACCATCGCCGAGTACCTACCGACCTATTTAAGCCAGCATGATAACAGTGAAGCATTAACTGAACTGCGAAGAGCATTCCATACCTTAAAAGGTAGTGGAAGGATGGTGAGTGCAACCACAGTAGGCGAGCTTTCCTGGGCTGCTGAGAGCGTGATGAACCGGATTATCGATGGTTCAATCGAAATGAATCAAGATATCGGTGATGTTCTCAGTAATGCGACAGCACTTCTTCCGGATTTAGTCGAGGATTTTAAACTTCAAAGTAACCCTCGTCATGATGTAACAGCACTTATTCAACAGGCTGAGTCCCTGGCTGAAGGCGGGGCGACTTCATCTCTAGGCAGCAACGAAACAGAGGCGTCAGCCGCCAATTTCGAAAATGAAGTGGATACCGACAATGGTGTCGATCCTATATTACTAGATATATTCCGTAGTGAAACAGACACTCATCTCGATACCATTAATGAATTTGTCGACAATGCAGAGTCAGAAGGCGAACTTTCATTTACCGACTCTATTTCACGAGCCCTTCACACCTTAAAAGGAAGTGCAAACACAGCGGGAATAGACCCAATAGCCAATATCATCGTTCCGGTAGAGAAATTTGTTAAAGATGCCAGAGCGCTGAACATTCCAGCCAATCCAGCCGTTTCCGATATGCTACGCCAAGCGGCAGGATATGTCAGACAAGGTATCGAGCAGCTATACAACGACCCGCAACACCACCTCGAAGGTACCGAAGAATTTTTATCTCACTTAAACGAGCTTAGTGAACTTACCTTTGCTGACGTAAGCGATATAGAGCAGGTACAAAGCGTCACCACAGACCCACAACTGATCAATATTTTTCTCACTGAAGGTATTGATATTCTGCTCGACGCTGAGTCTATCCTTAACAGCTGGCGCAATAACCCTGTTCCAGGTGAGGAGCTTGAAAAACTAGTTGGCGAGCTCAAGACCCTGAGTCAAGGTGCTCAGGTCGCCGGACTTGAGGATATTTCCGAGTTCGCTGATTTACTCGAAAATGCTTATGAACTAATCGAATCTGGCGATGTGGTTGCCAATGATAGTTTCCTTGATACTATCGCGCACGGCCACGAGGCCCTATTAAGTCTTATGGATCAAGTCGCTGCAGGCTTGGCAACACAACCTAATAACAAGCTTATTGCTGAAATAAAAGAATTGATTCTAAACATAGAAGCTAACAAAGCAGCAGCAGAAAGCGACGCTAAAGAGAAAGCAGACACTGAAGCAGCCGAGGCAGCCGAAGAGTTAACTCAACTAGAACAAGACGCACTAAAAGAACTCGATGAAGAATTGGAAGTAGAAATTCCAACGTTATCTGGCTTTGAGGTCGAAGAAGACATTCCAACCCTTGACACCGTCGAAGGGTCGGAGTCTGCACTCCCTCAACTAACAGAAGCAGACAGCGCGTCGTTGCTAGACCCTGAATTGGTCGAAATTTTCCTCGAAGAAGCCAATGATATCATCAACAATACCGGTGAATTGCTGCAACAATGGTCAGAAGATACCACCAACCCTGACCTGCTTGTTGAGCTTCAAAGAGAACTCCATACCTTAAAGGGCGGCGCTCGCCTAGCCGACATCCCCTCTATCGGGGACCTTGCTCATGAGCTCGAGGCACTTTTCGAAGGGCTAACTGATAAACGCTTAACAGCAGACGCATCGCTGGCTTCATTATTGTTCAGCTGCCATGACCGGTTGGCGTCTATCATTGATGATGTCGCTTCTGGCAATAACAGTATACCCGCAACCGATCTCATTTCGAAAATACAGCAGGTTATTTCAGCAACAACAGAGTCTGTAGCGGAAGCCTCTACGCACGAAGAAGTCGCTGAAGTAGAAGAGCCATCTTCTAGCGATATCGAAATCTCAGGCGCTGTTGTAGAAGAATTGCCAGAACTTGCAGAAGAAGACCAGCAAGCACTGATAGACCTTGACCCAGAGTTGATTGAGATATTCTTGGAAGAAGCCAATGATATCATCGAAAACTCAGGAAACCTGATCCAACAGTGGCAAGAAGACCCCTCTCAGCATCAAGTTGTTAATGAACTTCAACGAGAACTTCATACCCTGAAGGGTGGCGCTCGTATGGCTGAAATATCAGCAATCGGTGACCTATCCCACGAACTGGAAAGCCTTTTTGAAAGAATCGTAGACGGTCAGATTAATACCGCCAACCACATCATCGACCTTTCGCTCACGGCTCACGACCGTCTTGCGACCATGATTGAGGACATTGAAGCAGGTCGAACTTGTCGATCAGCTCCTGATTTAATCACTCAAATCACCGCACTGATTAATGGCGAAGCAGCACCTTCTGCTGAAGAGCCGATTGAAACAATACCTCAGCTGTCAATTGAAGATTCAGTTGAAGAAGTTCAGGAAGCGCCTTTAGTACCCGAAACTGCCGAGCTAACAGAAGAAACTGCCGAGCAATTTATTGAAGCCGCTAATGAAGAAATTGACGACGAACATGATGAAGAAATTGATTTTGGTAACATTCCTACTCTTGAGTCAGAGGATGAAGGTGCACTAGCTTCGCTAGAAGATATACCGTCTGATGATGAACTTCTAAGCTCAACAGAAGAAGATAGTACTGATAACGAATTAGCAGCGTTTGAGGTAGAAGAATTTGAACCTTTAGAGCCTGAGAAAATAGCAGTAGCAGACGAAACATCAGATAGCACCTTCCAACCAGAAGATGTCGCCCCGATTCTTTCTGAATCACTTGATCCAGAATTAGTCGAAATATTCCTCGAAGAAGCTAATGAGATTATCGACAATACTGGAGAGCTTCTTCAAACTTGGCTCGAAGACATACATGACAGCAGCAACGTCAAAGAACTACAACGCGAGCTCCATACCTTAAAGGGTGGCGCTCGAATGGCTGAGATCGGCCCACTGGGTGACTTGGCTCATGAACTTGAGACACTGTTCGAGGGCATCGTTGAAAACGGTCTTGTAGTGGACAGTTCCATCGCAGATCTAATGCTAGCCTGCCATGACAAACTTGCCACAATGATTGATCAGATAGGCAACGGTTCTGCGCTATATCCTGCCAGCGACTTAATTGCATCAGTGGTCGCACTGATCAATGGCGAAGCTCAACCCACTAACATAGAAGAACCATCGACGGGTATAGAAGAGCTATCGCAGGATATTGAAAACCTACCGGTAGATCAGGTAGACGATCCTGAAGACGAAAGTACTATTCAATTAACCGCGCCAATCTTGGAAGGTGAGACCCCCTCTTCAAACGAAGAATTCATCATAAAACAAGAACAGCCAGGTGAAGAGACGACGTCTGATGAGTCAACAGCCGAGACCACTAGTGAGCAAGACTTCGCTGATGACTTAATGGCCATATTCCTTGAGGAGGCTCGGGAAATATGTGACGCCATCATTGATTGCTTGGACCATTGGAACGAAGCGCCAGCAAACCTTAACGACGTAATTGAGATCCAACGCGAGTTACACACGTTAAAAGGCGGCGCACGACTTGCCGACATTGATAATATTGGTGATTTGGCAGATGCTCTTTACGATAAGCTAGAAGTAGCACTCAGCGAAAATGCAACCGACAATAAAGCACTGATTCAGGTTACCAGTCGCAGCGCTGAACAACTTGTATCAATGCTTACTGAGCTTGAAAATGCTGGCAAAACCTCGCCTGTCACTGACCTCATAGATACCATCAACGCGATACCTATTAAAGAAAGAAAAAATATCGCTACAGCAGATATAGACAACGCTGAAGAAGATGAAGCTGCCGATGCTGAGATACTTGAGATATTCCTCGAAGAAGCCAATGAAATACTTGAAGCACTCGACACGCAAACATCAGACTGGTCAACAGACACTAGCAACAACGACTTTAATCGTGAAATTCAGCGACTACTTCATACGCTAAAAGGCGGTGCACGTCTGGCGGGTTTAATGGAGTTAGGCAACGTAAGCCATGAACTCGAAAGTAAGCTCATCGAAGCGGTTGAAAACAACGACGGGCTTACCACTGAACTTCTAGCAACGGTAAACCAATATCAAGACAAGCTAAGCTCACTTGTTACAGAGGTTAATCATCGCTTTATAGCCCTCTCTGCAGAACAGGCTACTCAGAAAGCTCCTCAAGTGGTCGAAACTCAAGCTGTACCGGCTACCAACGACGAGGAAAAGCCCTTCGTTCAGGAATCGAATGATCCTCAACCTCCTGCTATAACCGCAGAAGGAGACACGCAGGCCCTTGCAGTTGAACCAACGCCTCCAGTTGAAGATCAAGATCGTGTAACCACAACGGCTAAGAAGCCAGATAGCCAGGCACAAAAATCCGCAAAATCAAGACCTGCTCAACAAGAAACCGTAAGGGTATCTGCGTCACTCATTGACGATTTGGTTAACCTTGCAGGTGAAACCAGTATTACCCGTGGTCGATTAGAGCAACAAATCAGCGACTTTAGCTTCAACCTTGATGAAATGGTATCTACTATAGAGCGTCTCCGTGAGCAGCTCCGAAGAATGGATATGGAGACAGAGGCTCAAGTTCTCTTCCGCACAGAGAAAGAGGGTGTTGGACCGGATTACGCTGATTTTGACCCATTGGAAATGGATCGCTACTCATCGATTCAACAACTTTCAAGAGCATTGACAGAAAGTACGTTCGATCTACTGGACCTGCGAGAAACGCTTGCTGATAAAGCAAGGGATGCAGAAACGCTACTGCTTCAGCAATCAAGAATACATACTGAACTGCAAGAAGGTCTGATGAAGACCCGTATGATTCCATTCTCGTCAATGGTTCCAAGGTTAAGAAGAATCGTTCGCCAAATCAGCGGCGAACTGGGCAAAAAGGCAGAGTTCGATGTACAAAATGCAGAAGGTGAAATGGATCGCACCGTTCTCGAAAGAATGGTCGCACCACTAGAGCACATGCTCAGAAACGCGCTGGATCATGGTATCGAAACCATTGATAAACGAAAAGCCGCAGGAAAGCCAGAAGCGGGTAACATTAGCCTATCTCTTAACCGGGAAGGCGGTGATATCGTATTGCGCATGAAGGATGATGGCGGTGGTATTAAAGTTGATGTCATTCGTGACAAAGCCATTGCTCAAGGCTTAATGAAAAAAGACATCGCGCTCTCAGACCATGATATTTTACAGTTCATCATGAAAGCAGGATTTAGTACAGCAGAGCAAGTTACCCAGATTTCAGGCCGTGGCGTAGGTATGGATGTCGTCGCTAGCGAAATCAAGATGCTAGGCGGCAACATTAGTATAGATTCCAAAGAAGGCGCCGGTACAACATTTACCGTCAGGCTACCATTTACAGTCTCGGTTAACCGTGCATTGATGGTGAATACCGGTGATGATTTCTACGCAATACCGCTCAACACCATTGAAGGTATTGTGCGTGTTAGCCCTTATGAGCTTGAAGAGTATTACAAGCCAGACGCGCCTTTATATGAATATGCTGGACAGCAATATCGTCTGCAGTATCTTGGTAATGTACTACACAGTGATCACAAGCCCAAACTGCAAGGCCAACCATTGCCACTACCGGTTATTTTGGTACGCGGGACCGACCACCCTATTGCTCTACAGGTCGATAGTTTAATGGGTAGCCGTGAAATTGTGGTTAAAAGCCTTGGCGCTCAATTCAGTAAAGTTCCCGGTGTATCAGGTGCCACGATACTCGGTGATGGTAGCGTTGTCGTAATCCTCGACCTTCCTGCGCTGATACGTGCAGATGATGGTCGAGCACTGAGTAACACAGGCAGTGAAGTTGAAATAGCCGGACCGGTCGAGCAGCGACCTACTCTGGTCATGGTGGTCGATGACTCTGTAACCGTAAGAAAGGTCACCACTCGTTTACTCGAACGAAATGGCATGGATGTAATTACTGCAAAAGACGGTGTGGACGCCATTGCCCAACTACAAGATCATAAGCCGGACGTTATGTTGCTTGATATTGAAATGCCGCGTATGGATGGATTTGAAGTAGCAAGCCTGGTTCGCCACGATGAAAACCTTAAAGATGTACCAATCTGCATGATTACCTCTCGTACCGGTCAGAAGCACCGAGAGAGGGCCATGTCTATTGGCGTGAACGAGTACCTTGGTAAACCGTTCCAAGAAAAAGAACTGCTCAGCACCATCGAGAAGCTAACTGATCTGTCATGAGCGAAATTGAGCGACCGAGAATAGGGATTCTTTCTGATAGTCCGCTGCAACGCCATATACTCCAACACGCGATTTCAAACTATGGGCTTGAAATCGCTATTAGTTGCGACCCGGTCCGATTTGAAAATGCTCAAGAAGCTGAATTAGATAATATTGGGTGCTGGATTCTGGAACTTGAAAATGAGGATGAATTTCCTGACCTCATTGATAGCCTGCTCGACTCCACAGAAGCCGGTGTACTGTTTGGTTTAGGCAACGCCCCCGAACGTCATAGTGATGAATACCCCCGCTGGGAAAGAAGACTATTCTCAAAGCTGAGAGATGAAATTGGCACACTGGAGCTGCTCGATTCCGAAGCATCATTAGATAGTTTAAGCAACGCATCTGATCAACAAAAGGGGCCTTTACCACTCCCTAGTGTCCTATCTAATGCATCAGAAAACAACGCTGGGCAACAGATCTGGATTCTGGCAGCCTCATTGGGCGGCCCTGCTGCCGTCAAAGAATTTCTCGATCAGCTACCTGCAGGGCTACCAGTCTCATTTATTTATGCACAGCATATTGATGCAAACTTCTCATCAGTGCTCTCAAAGGTATTAGCCAGACACTCTAGTTTCGAACTAAAGCAAGCTCAAGAAGGCGATAGTCTTAGAAATGGGCAGGTGTTAATGGTGCCCGTCGAACGTGAAATGGTGTTTGATGAACAGGGAAAGGTCCAATTTAAGGATACTACCTGGCCGGGGCCATATGGCCCATCCATTGATCAGGTCATGTTAAATGTGGCTAACCATTACGGAGCTAATTGCAACGTAATGGTATTTAGCGGTATGGGCAATGACGGAGCGATAGCGGCTCCACTCCTAAAGGCATACGGCTGTAAAATATGGGTACAAAACGCCGAAAGTTGCGCAAATAGCTCAATGCCTGATTCTGTGGACGCTACTGGGTGCAGTTCCTTTATTGGCAGCCCTGCACAACTTGCCGCTAATCTAATCAAAACAATTGAACAAGAAACAATTCTGTCAGGCGCAGGAACCAGACCTTCGCCGGGACACTAAAAAGTTATGCTGAGGAGCTGAAAAGTGGAAGAGTCCATAAGTATTTTGTCCAGCCTTTACCTGCCTATCATAGGGGGGAGCTTAGTACTGCCAAACGTTTCAGTCGCCGAGATCGTGGACTATCAAACCCCGGATGCAATATCAGATGCACCAGAGTGGTTTCTTGGCAATATTAAATGGAGGGGGGTAACACTGCCGGTCATCTCTTACGAACGCCTTAACGATACCCCTCTACCTGATGATTTAAGCAACACCCGAATTGCAGTAATAAACACCATCGGAGTAGATCATGAGACATTACCGTTTTTCGCAATCGTCACCCAGGGTATTCCCCGTCAAACCAAAATAGATCAAGACAATATAAAAGAAGTAGAAGAAGGTGCTTCACTTGGCGCTGCGGATTTGATGAAAGTGGTGATTATGGGCGATGAAGCGATTATCCCAAACGTAGAATATATTGAAAAAATGATTCTGCAAAACCGACCGGTTTAACTGACCACGTGAACCCTCCCCTCCTTTGCGGGGGGGGCGGTTTAGAAACACACCTCAGCGACCTCGGTTTATCTATCCCTTTTAAGCTGCTTGCTGACCGACTTCATACTCTTTTTCATACGAACCAACCCTAACATCACGACCCCCACCGCAACCGGCACAAAAAGCCCTGTGACCAAACTGCTATTGCTGATCAAGCCCATCGCTTTAGCCGTTTCTGCCAGATACTTAAACAACCCCACTAAGTAGTAACTAATCGCGGCAACCGATAACCCTTCTACCGCCTGCTGCATTCTCAATTGAAGCTTACTTCGACGATCCATCGACTGAAGCAGATCTTGATTTTGTTCTTCAATCGTTAAGTTAACCCGAGTTCGCAACAGCTCACTGGCTCGATCGATTCTACTAGATAAATCATCAAGGTCTTCTCTTACTGTTTCGCAGGTTCGATACGCTGGCGTTAAGCGGCGACCTAAAAACTCGCTAAATGTTTGTAAGCCACAGACCTCTTCCTCGCGTAATTCATCCAAACGACTCATCGACAACCGATAGTACGCTTCAGTTGCCGAAAACCGATAATTGGTGTCTGATATGATCTGCTCAATTTTAGCCGAAAGCGTGGTCAGTTCACCCAATAACCGGCGTTCATCATCAAGGCTCTCGATATCGGTAATTTGCTGTATAACAGTAGCGAGCTGCTGATCCATTCCACGAACATTAGGGGCTATTTCTCTGGCAAGCGGAAACGACAACAATGCGACCATTCGATACGTTTCAAGCTCAAGAATACGCCTAACGAGTCTGCCAGTTTGGCATGGATTTAGGCCGCTATTGTAAACCAGAAAACGCCCCATATTATCACTGTGAATGCGATAGGCGGTCCAGATCTGAGCACGTTTGTCATTTGCATAACAGCTCAGCAATCGGTGCCCCTCAAAGTAAACACGCTGAGACTCAACGGTTGGTGATTCGTCAGGCATCTGCTCTATCTCAAGATGCAGCCCGCTAATCACCTTACCTGGAATCGCACTCAACCATTCACCTGGAAGCAGTGAGAGCGCGGTACGCTGAAATACCCCTGATTCAAGCTTGTGCAAAAATGTATAAGTCGAGAACTCTGTATGGCGTTCCCACCTGAATTCAAACCCACCAAAATTCTGATAATAGCAAGATGCCTCTTCAGCGGGGGGATTAACGCTATGCCTGGCGCATAGCGCACAGATATGTTGAAACTCTTTAAGCCGGTTTTCTGCCCGCTCACTATCACCGCCAGAGTTCAGCACCGCAAGCTGTGAAATACGGGATTGAGAATCAATAACCGGAAAAGGCCGAGTATGAAGCTCATTAAAAAGCTCATCTCTTTGATCATGAAAATCAAACATCATCGATGAAATTTTGGGAGCCTGCTCTATCATAACTAAACACCTACAGCCTAAAAGGCGCACACTTTAACACAATAATAAATATCTCAATAAAATCAGAATATACAAGATTCAAGCCGATTATTGATTAAGGCTGATCAAGTCATAGACGATTATCGGATAACGTTAATGAATTCATAATTAATGCTATAATCTGGCTCAGTAACATTCCCTTGACGACAGTGCCCCAAAAACGATGATAAGAAACATAGCGACGCAGAGAATTCAATGACATTATTAGTAGAAGCTCAGCATATATGTGTCCGATATAACGACCATACCGCTGTTAATGATGTCACCCTCACCATCAACAAAGGTGAGATTGTGACCCTTATTGGCCCCAATGGCGCCGGTAAAACCACTCTGGTGCGCGCTATTTTAGGCCTTACGCCAGTCTCATCGGGGCTGCTCACTAAAAAACCTGCGTTATCTATTGGCTATATGCCTCAAAAATTACAGATTGACTCCACGCTACCCGTCACGGTTAACCGGTTTCTCGCCCTCGCCAGTCGCCATAGCCGCAATATTGACGATGCGCTTAAGCTGGTTGGCATAAAGCATCTCGGCCAAAAACCGATTCAAGCCATCTCAGGAGGTGAACTACAAAGAGTTTTGCTTGCTAGAGCCGTTCTACGACAGCCTGAATTACTCGTGCTTGATGAACCCGCTCAAGGCGTTGATATTACCGGGCAAACAGAGTTATACGCACTCATAAAACAGATACGTGACCAACTTGGCTGCGGTGTATTAATGATATCTCACGACCTACATCTTGTGATGGCCGCCACAGACAATGTCATATGCCTTAATCAGCACGTATGCTGTTCAGGTCACCCCGAAACCGTATCAAATGACCCTGCTTATCAAGAGCTATTTGGTCAAACAGGTGCGGCCCAAATTGCGGTGTATCATCATCACCACAACCATGAGCACACCATCAACGGTGAAGTGGTTGCATGCCAACATGATGCACCGTCTATTACCCAGAAAGAGAATTCTTAAACGAGCCACTTATGCCTGACTTTATGATTTATGCACTTCTGGGTGGTTTGGGAGTTGCAGCGATATCCGGCCCTCTGGGTTGTTTTGTGGTTTGGCGCCGCATGGCCTACTTTGGCGATACACTAGCCCACTCGGCCCTGATGGGCATTGCTCTAGGCCTTTTGCTTGATATCAATATGAACATCGCCATCACGGTGGTATGTATATTTATCGCCGTTTCTCTGGTGATATTACTCAAGCAGCGACAGCTTGCCTCAGATACATTACTCGGCATTTTGGCACACTCCAGCTTATCGATAGGTCTTGTCGCAGTGAGCTTTATAGAAGAGGTCAGAGTCGATCTAACGGGTTACCTATTCGGCGACCTGCTCGCCATATCACCAACCGATTTGGCCTGGGTCTACGGCGGCGCAATAGCAGTAGGCGTGATTTTGGCGATACTCTGGAAGCCGTTGCTTATGATGACGATTCATGAAGAGTTAGCCAAAGTGGAAGGCTTAGCCGTTGACTGGCTTCGCCTCGTGCTGATGCTGCTATTTTCTATCGTTATTGCCGTTGCGATGAAAATCGTCGGCGTACTACTCATCACCGCTATGCTAATCATTCCAGCCGCTACTGCAAGACGAGTCAGCAACACCCCGGAATCAATGGCGTTAAATGCTAGCTTATTGGGTATGCTGTCTGTTGTGCTGGGTCTTACGCTCTCCTATTATTTCGATACCCCTGCAGGCCCTTCTGTTGTTGTGAGTGCGTTCATATTGTTTATTTTCTTTTATCTAGCAAGGCCTCAAAAAGGCTAAGAGGCTGTCAAATTAGATTCATCCTGCTATGCTTTGATGTGAATGGAACGCATTTTGGGCACTGTAACAAGCAGGATTTAAGCCATGGAAAAAGCCTACCCTCAAGACTCTAGCACCGATAAAACATTACGATATTTGGCTCCTCGTTTTTTTATTCTAAGCATTGGTGTACTGCTCTCGGTCGGCTGCTATTTCTACCTGTCTGCCCTGGACGATCAAAAAGCACTCAATCAAATTGCCAGTCAAAACAAGCAACGCGCACTGGCCATTGCCTCAAATGCCAACGACCGTTTGATTATATTGCGATCTCTTCGCCGCTATATTCAAGCTCAAGACACATTGACCGATACCGACTTCTCTCAGCAAGCGTCCCTCTTTCTCAATCACTACCCCGATATTCTTGCGATTGAGTGGGCACCTCGAATCCCTGATGCACTACGATCTGATTTTGAGTCGTCCATCCAGTCAGGCGGCACGGAGCGTTATCAGATACGCCAATACAGTACTACGGGTGAAATCACACCAAGCGGTACTCGACAAAGTTACCTCCCTATTCAGTTCGTCGAACCTCCCTCAGAACGCGATACAGCTCTAGGGTTAGACCTGTCTAGCGTTGTACACTGGACTGACTTGCTACAAAAAGCCAAAGATCAAAACGCGCCAGTAGCCACTGCCGTGACGACTATCAGTCAAGGAGATCAGGAGCAGGTAAGTGTTCGCATATTCTATCCCGTTTTCGATAACGAGCACTTAATAAAAGGCTTTCTCTCGATGGTCATTAAGCTAGATCCTTTTGTCCGCTTTACCATACAGGGTTACGGCCTTAGCTCTATCAATACGAAACTGTTTGACCTGAACCAACAATCCAAAAACCCCATTTATTCATGGTTTGGCGGACAAGCCAACCTCTCATCAGTTAAAACAGAGAATGCTCGGGCACGTGAAACCATTCCGTTTGCTGACCGACAATGGCTAGTCATGAGCGCCCCTACTCATCGCTACCTAAAAAGCCAACGCTCCAGCGCTCCTCGATACTTATTGCTAGGCGGACTGTTGCTTACCGCTATAGCTTATTTAAGTCTGCACTGGAACTATAGAGTCAGGTTAAAACAGGCAACTCAGCTGGCAGCACTAGAAGAGAAACAAGATATAGAAGGGCGAGCACTGCAAAACAAGATAATTGAAAAGGGCGTTCTGTCTCGCGCCCTAGAGGATAGCGAAAAACGTTGCCGCGATGTTATTGCACTTTCAAGGGATTACACCTGGGAAACTGATACCCATCATGAATACACCTTTCTTTCGCCTCAAGCAGCGAAAATAAAAGGTTTCCCACCAAAACAATTGGGCGGAAAAAGTATATTTGAATGTTTAGTAGAAGAAGACCGTGACAAGGCTAAGGAAGCACTACAGGCATCGCAAAAAACGCAGTCTAATATCGAGTTGGAGCTAAGGTTTATTGGCCCTTCAGGTGATGCGATTACTGAGCTCATTAGAGCCGTCCCATTGGCTGATACAATAGGCCAATGGGACGGTTTTCGTGGGACGGGGCACTTACTCGGCGACTGAAGTCTGTTCGTCTAATCGCTCAATCGTTTGCATCATTTGATTCCAGCACGTAGTCATCAACTGTTTAGTATCCTTAACCGTCAGGCCTTCGGTGCTGATAGGGTCTAGCACCTCAATATTCACGGTGCAACTGACTCGCTGGTTTAACTTCAGCCTACCTGCGTAACTACTAACACAAATCGGCACAATCGGCACCCCAGCCTCTATCGCCATACGGAATGCCCCTTTCTTAAACGGAAGAAGATTCTTACCATGATTTCGAGTTCCCTCAGGAAACACCCAAATTGACCGGTTCCCTTTTGTTAACACTTCAGTGGTGGCATCTAATGTAGCTTTTGAATTTTTACTGCTACTTCGATCGATAAGCACATTCCCCGCAAGCCAATACAGCAAACCAAAGCCTGGAATATACAATAAACTTTTCTTACCGACCGATACAGTTCTTTTAGGCACTGCACCACCACAGACATACAGGTCTAGGTTATCCTGATGATTAGCAACTACGACTGAAGGGGGCATCTGAGCGAGACTATCGAATCCATCAACATTAAGTTTAATCCCCAATATTCGAGTACCGCCCCACGAATAAATGTGACCAAAAACACGACTATTATCGGGATTAAAAGGCCGGAAAAGTAATAAAAAGCAACCGACAACGGCCACTGCAACAAAATAAAACAAAGCTAAAGGAACACGAATAAACATCAGCATGAAATGTTTCAACTCCCAAGAATTCGGCCAGCGTACACTTGCATTTAGTATTATTCAACTTAAGTTTTATAGGGTACTCCCAAACGAATCTACGTTATATTAGTTATTACAGTAATTCAGAACTAGGTTTTTTTGATCATTTCAGAAACCAAATAAATTGCGATATGCGCTCATCTTAGGGTGGGTTTAACGATTTAATTTGGAATATGCACCCTAATTAGAATGTTAGGGCTTTAGCGCCAGCCAGGCTGCATCAGAAAACAGGTCTATATATTCGCGAATATCACGATTCGCTCTTCCCGATAGCCAGCGTCGCGCATAGTCTTGTGCTGGGCCGACGATAATTGAACTATAACACTCAGAAGGCAGGCGCTTCACTGTCCCATCAGAGACTAGCGGTGTGAACCACTCTTTTAACATCCCCCAGTGCTCTCGATTATCCTGTTTAATCGCCTCATCTTTATCGATTTGAGCTATTTGTGACCGAGAATAAAACACAAACCTTGCCCACTCAGGATTATCTGCAATCCAGTTGATAAACGTCGCGACAATACTTTTAACACCGGCTTCTGCTGAATGGGTTTTAGCCAGAGCATCCCGAAGCTTTGTGTAATGATCTCTCATACCCTCGGTATAAAGCGCAACGGCAATTTGCTCCTTGTTGCCAAAGTGGTGGTATAAACTGCCAACACTCGCACCTGAGCGCACTTTGATCATATCAATGGTCGCACCCGAAATACCCTGTTCACAAAAGCAGGCTAACGCTGCCATTAGAATCTCTCTGCGGCGTCCTTCGCTTCGGTCTTGTGGCTTTCTCATATCTCGCCTTATAGATGATTCAACATAACACTGCTCTAGAACATTATTCTACTTGATGGGAGGTCTAACCGCAGCACCGGTTCTGATGATTATCTATTGATCTCAACATATGCGACCTGCATAAAAAGCATATCAACATAGAATTACAACGTTTTTTCACTTTTTTCAGGCTTTTTCAGAATCCCCGTCTAAACTTTACAGATAACCTAGAAGATCCCATCAGACTCTAGAGGGGTTAAATATCAGCCAAACACCTAAAACACATGACGCTATCAGTTTTTTTCAGCGGATCGGTAACCTGCATGTAGATAGTATATGCCTGCAAACAGAAGCGACGTAATCGCTAAATGAAACACCGGAATTGTGAAGAATATCGAACGTTTGGCTCAAGACCGTTTGCTCTCGGCCGATAAGAAAAAGAGCACTAAAAGTTGCAATTGTTGTGAATAGCATTCTCGTAGGTATCAACCATCGTGATCTGTTGATATAAGGAGAATTTGGCACATCTCAATTAATAAAAATGTTACTAACTTACTTTGTCCCCTAGGCAGTTTCTACTTATGCTGCCGTAGGCGCGACGCTTGAAAATACAAATAATGAATAACAGGTATCATTATGTTTGGATTTGGTAATAGTTCACTCAAAGACAATGAAGTGGCGGTTGATAAAAAAGAGCTGAGCGAATTAGAGCGTAAAGCTTCAATTCTGGATCAACTGCTAGCCGACAACCCTCTGCATTCAGCCAAGAACGTGGTAGATAATGCACAGCGTGTACACGCATCTTCTGGCAGAAGGTTGAACGAAATAGAGGAAAGTCATCGAGGACTAGAATCCTTTGTTGACCAAATACAGCATATCCAAAGCAGTGCTCAAGAGTCAGAAGAGTCTGCTAAGCATACGGTTGACATGACAGGCCAGTGCTATAACGATATGAGTCAGCTATCGAATAACATCGAAGCCTCTGCTCGTGACATCACTGAATTTACAACACTACTTGAAAGCCTTGATGAAAGTAATAAGACGATCAGTAAATTACTCGAGTCCATTAAGGCGATTGCTGACCAGACAAACCTTCTCGCACTCAATGCGGCGATTGAAGCAGCCCGTGCGGGTGAGCATGGCCGTGGCTTTGCGGTAGTTGCAGATGAGGTACGCCAGCTCGCCAATACGTCAAACGAATCTGCTGAAGAAATTCAGCGCGAGATCACCAAGATCACTGAAATTTCTAACTCAGTTATCAGCAAACAACAAGAAGTCGCCGAAGTCATTAACAGCAGTGTCACCATTGCAAATGAGACTATGAGTAATCTATCAGGGTTAAAGGATGTGGCCAATACCAGTGCTGAAGCCGTACAAGCAGTGCTTCAAAACATTTCTCATCAACTACAGGATGCAGAAACAATCCGTGGCCGCGTACAGCAGTTAGTTGAAGATACGCAAGAGGCCATTGTCGGGTCTGAAGAGAACGTAAATCTCGGTCAACAAATTGTCACTCAATTATCCACATTAAACCGTTAACAAAGGAACAGGGCGATCCATTGATACATCCTATACATATCAATCTACCGAAACAGTCTTTACTACTACAGACTAGGTTGAAACAGAGCATAAAAGCGCTGGCAATGAGCATTTCACTCACTGTTTTTGCGTTGATGAGCAGCCTAAGTTTTGCGGAAGAAGGTGAGGAAGCGGTCATCAACGTTCAGTATGTTGACTTAAAGCCCGCTTTCGTTGCTAACTTTGGAGGCCCAGCACCGAAACTAAAATTTGTTAAAGCCGATATTTCAGTAAGAACTAATACGATAGAAGCTGCTAACTTGGTTGAGCAGCATATGCCCCTTATCAGAAACGAAATAGTACTACTGCTGAGTGCACAAGCCGAAGCCGATATTAGCTCAATCGAAGGGCAAGAGAAATTAAGGTTAGAAGCACTGACAAGAGTAAAGAAAGTACTCGAGGAAGAGACGGGATCACCCACCGCAGAGGATCTTCTGTTTACTAACTTCGTATTACAGCGCTAGCGGTATAGCGTAATACAATAAACGCCCGCTAATCTGCCGGTCATATATAACTAAAATGCATGATAGATTGTAGACCGGGCTTCACCCAAGATGAAACCTGATCTGCAAATCTGTATCTGAATATTCGTTACGCAATCTTATGGACAGGTGCCTTAAGTTCGCATGACTCATATCCGTCTTCCCAGCCTGCTTCCCATGCTGCTGATATGACCTCTCCGTTGTATGGACATTTTTGGCAGTTCATCCCCATCAGTCCGGCCATATAACCTTGCTGGTATGCTTTATTGAGGGATTCTAGATCCCATCCTAATGAAAAGTCTTTGGCCATGAGGCCGCTCCTTTCGTTTTCCACTTGTATCCAGATAGTCCGAGGATGCTGCTAGCATACACATAATCGCTCGACACATTCGCGAGAACCGGCATATTTACACGCCATACCATCTATATCGTTCGGCTCTATAGACGACGAGTTCTCTACCCCTGAGTACTAAGTGGTAGTCCTACCCTATCGCGGAATTTTATCCGCAGTTTATTATTATGATGAGAGCTTTGCATGACCACGTAAAATTTAGACTTTCATAGTTAATGACTAATTT
>OJFV01000076.1_pt1 | contig 59329 bp, 55 predicted proteins | sample 1594391 | NCBI WGS metagenome assembly OJFV01 (sample SAMN05416856, study PRJEB24817) | seawater metagenome | isolation source: Sea water | place: Canada:Atlantic | collected 2013-11 | reverse complement strand
GCTCGTCAGGCTCATAACCTGAAGGTCGTAGGTTCAAATCCTACCCCCGCAACCAATGAAATCTTAAAAACACCCCTTACCAGAAATGGTAAGGGGTGTTTTGCGTTTAATTGCATCGAAATTTTTTGATCCATAAGATCTAATATCGTAGGCATAATATGGATCGCTTCACTAAAAAGGGACAAAAAGGAATTCATTATTTTGTGAAACCTTGTAACCCATTAAGGCTACGGGGGGATCTGAAGCGTTCAAAAATAATTACAGATAATAATGAACTTTAATAACTTTGGATCGACTCAAAGTAATGTCAAAAACTGGACAAATAACCGTAAGGTTGAATAAGGTTCGGATGTCTATATGGTTATGGTCAAGTGCTGCTAGTGGAGATGCTGAGGGTAGGGAGTTTATGTTTTTTAAAATTAAAGATATTCTTGGTCGGAGTAGAAATATCCTGTTGCTTACTATCTTGATATCTATTTTTTTTGGCAGCATCAAATTGGCAGGCAATAATTTATGGGAATGCTGGCTCAGGACCAATGGCCCCTTTTCCAATACTGACGGTCGAAATACCTTCTGAAGTTGATCTTTCCCAAAGCCTCGATGTGGTGATCGAGTTGGACAATGTCGATGTCACAGCATTAGCAAGCCAGCAGGATGGTTTTATTGTTTATAAGCCTTTTGAAGCTTTGGCTGATGGGGAGCATGTTCTGAAATTCTATGAAATTTCTGCCGTGGGAAATTTGATAGAACGTGGGGTCTTGGTTTTTGAAACTACTGGGGCTCAGGATGTTATGGCAAGGGGTACGGATGGAAAAGACACCATTCAAATCGATGGGCACAATACTCTGGAATTTTCCAGAAGGTTGTTCGATCATAACATAACAGGTCAAGTTGATAGTCCAATCCTGAGCGGAGATGGATATACAGAAATTAGCACCCAACATAATACTGAATATGGTTTCTGGCGCACAAACAGTAGTGCCAACTATTTCCTAGAAAGTGAAAAGGATATTTCTGTTACCGGCAGAACGCTTGATCTGGGCGAGTACAATTCTGTCGTAGAATATGGCAACGAAACTGTTCGGGGTGGTGTTGCCGTCGGCCATCAGGATATCGGCTATGATTCTCTATTAATGACGAACTTTAATCGTCGAGGGTTATCCGTATATGGTGGCACAGCAGAAGATACCATATCAGCAACCGCTTTTTCTCTCAGCAGTGACAACATTACTGGGGCTGCCGATATATTTGGACAGCAAGATCAGTCAGGCTATGTCCGGGGCGGGGCTCTGACCGGACGTCCATATGAAACTGACATTGGCAAAATTGAATTAAGTACTCTCTTCTACCAAGGAGAAGGGGGGAAGGATGATACAGGCGTTACAACCGATGCCTTTGGTTTTTCCGACGCAGGCGACAGTAATATTCCAGAAGGGTACGGCTGGGGATTGGTCGCGAATAGCAGCTGGTTTGATGATCGGTTAAAAATTCGCGGTGACTATGCTTTTACCAGTACTGATATTGATGGATCAGGTGTACTTGGTGATGACGATGCTTCTGCCCGGTCCCTTGAAGCCAGCTATGCTTTGGTACATGATGAGATGTGGAACGATCAATTCGCCCAGCTATCAATCGGCGGCCGATGGGAAATGGTGGATACCTATTTTACCAGCCTTGCCAATCCCGGACTAGCATCTGATCGAGAACTCTATCTGCTCTATGGTGATTTTATTTGGGGCGGATTGTCGCTTCGGTCCGAAGGCAGTTTGGAAACAAATAACGTCGATGATCTTCCGGGCTTGCCTCGGGACAGCCTGACGACATTGAGCTTGGATGGTAATTATTACTTCAATATAGAACGGGAAGATCCGGATGACCTTGCTTGGCTAGGATCGCCTTATCTGATCTTTGGAGCATTACAATCAGAGGCCGACAGGATCAACACGCCTTCGGGGTTTATAGGTTATGACACTGACAACGTTTCTAGGCGCGGATATATTGGCTTGGGAACATCCTATCAGGATTGGAGCTGGCAACTCGGATATACCCGGGATGAATACGAAGACGATACCAACGACACAATAGACAGCAGTAATGATCTTTTTGATCTTTCCGCAAGCTGGAATGTATCCGACAGGCTTTTCCTCAGCGGTGGCCCCCAGGTTAATATATTTGAGGATAAAGACAATGATGAACGCTCATATGATGTCAATGCCAACTTTGCACTTCAAGCGGACCTCATTCCGGACGAGCTGATGCTATCCGCAGATTATAATTTGAACCTATCTTCAGGGAGCAACGACACAAGTGATAGACACTTGGCATCAGGAGAGCTCGAATGGATTATAATCCCTGCCAAGGAAAACTCTATAGGAGTTTCGGCTCTCCTCAGGGGATCGGTGGAAAAAGAAGACAGGAATAGTGATGCGTCCTTTAACAACACCCGTTATGAAACCTATGGATTGTTCCGTATTACTGCTCCGGTATCGAAAGGCTTCTGAAGTGGTAAGGAATCTGGTTTATAAACGCGTACAGACTGTTACCGTTTTAATCGGGCAGGCTATACTGTTTCTTGGCCTCAGCCTGTTTGTAGCTTCTTCTGTTCAGGCGACGGTTGATCGGATAACGGCTCTACCTGGAACGGTGAGTACAGGCCCTAACGGTGGTACCGTCAGATTGAATTGGCGGGTAGAGAGAACAGCCGTTACAGCTATAGCAACAATAACCAGTTCTCCAGTCGTTGATATCAAAATTAATGGCGCCGTGATTGCGTCCTTTAGCACTAGCCTTTCACAAACGACAACAAATCCGATTGGAACCAAGGAAATATTGAGCTTCTCTGAAACAATACAAATATCTGCTTCAATTGCCCGTACTATTGCAAAGACACCTGGGGGCGCAACAATAACAAGAACATTCTCAGATGGAGCAGCCTTAACAGGGCAGGCCAATTTATCAATTTCTGGTGCTGCAGGTGTTTTATCAATCCGGCGTATTGAATTAAGCTTTGATAATGGTGGTAAGACCAGGGTCGTGGAGGAAAACGATACCCTACGGGCGATTGCAGAGGTAAGTTTTGGCGCCAATGGCACTTTAAAAGCCGAGTGGCGTTTACTTAATAGTGTAAATATCAAAGGGGGTGGTTCTGAACGGCGTCTGGCCGTGGTCAGGATACCACTTAGGAGTTCAGGCCAAGGACAAACACGGATTGTCAGTCCGCCGTTGCCAACCAGAACGCAAGGGTTACAACAAATCCGTCTGGTGATTTTAGATCCGGATATCGGTTCCGAGTTTCCGAGCCTAAAATATTATGTCAATCCAACGTCGATAGATGGACAGACCCCAGTTACGGCCATACGAAATATAGAGATCAACTCTCCTCTAGAAAGCACAATTTTAACCCCTGCGACGGTATTTTCCTGGCTATCTGTATCCGGTGCAGTTGCTTATCAGATCGAGGTCTTTACAAATGCAGATGATCCAACTGGAAATAATGGAAAATCAAGTGAACTGTTGATCAGTCCGATCGATACAAATTTGAAACTGGTCACTGGAAAAGTTGTTCCCCAAGGAACGACACGAGCCAGTTTGGCGGAATTCAACTTACGTCATCTTTCGCGTAACCTGACTTATAAATGGCGTATTCGGGCCATTGGAACGGAAGGGACTGTGATTGCTCGCTCAGGATTAAGGGGTGTCATATACCCTTAAGTTACAGAGATATAAGGTGATATTTTACAGCAATATCTTAAAAGAGCTAATTACCAAAAATCAAGTCGGTACGTTGAAGGCTGATAAAAGGTTGTCAGAGTTTAGGTCACGGAGAATGATAATTGAAAGTTGCCATGAACGAAGTTGATGACGGAGACTTGATTTCCTCTATCGCCCGCAGGGACAAAGAAGCGTTTGCGCACTTTTATCATCTCTATGAAAAACGTATTTTTCATTTTATTCGAAAAAAAATGAACGATCCTTTTGATGCAGCCGACATATTACATGAAGTCTTTATGGAAGTTTGGAAAAATGCAGGCCGTTTCGAAGGCCGTTCAAAGGTTAGTACTTGGGTTTTTGGAATTGCTTTTCACAAGACAGTCGACCGTTTAAGAAAAAAAATTCCTATCCCTATTGATGATGATTACGCACAACAACTTGTAGATAAAGCGCCTAGTGCACTTGAAATTCTCAATGCAGCTGATGAATCTGATCATTTACATCAATGTGTAGGCAAGTTGAAGTCAGATCAAAAGATAGTCATCCAACTGGCATTCTTTGAGGATATGGCTTATGGCGAAATTGCTACCGTTATCGACCGTCCAGAAGGAACCGTAAAGACGCGGATTTTCTATGCAAAGCAAGCGCTCAAGCATTGTCTTGCAAAGCTCATTGGAGCAAAAAGATGACCAAAAAAAATGAACCTGAATTAAGTGATCAAAAAATAGAAGAACTGCTCCCCTTTTATGTAAATGGGACGTTATCAGAGCAGGAGTTGAATTTGGTGGAAAAACGGATCGAACAAAACCCAGATTTCCAGAGTGAGGTCCTTTATTTAACCAGATTACGCGACAACATCCAGGGCGAGGCAATGGAAAACAGCACTGGAGAAATTGGCTTAATGCGACTACAAAAGGAAATTGCAGAGCATTCCGTGACAGATCACTCTGACAGAGTTACTGAAAAAAATCCCGTAAATGACAACCGCCGTAATCTCTGGTGGAAACCCGTTGCGCTCTGCGCTTCTATTGCGCTTGCAGCCTTATTATCTTTCAATGTCGTGACTTATTTTTCACAAGATCAGGGCTATAAAGCTGCAGGAAGTCAAAGCGGTATCGAGACACCCGTATTGCAGGTTATATTCCGCGCAGAAGCCAGTGAAGGAGAGATCCGAAAGACCCTTAGAGAGTTTAACATTACTATTATCGATGGACCATCTGCTCTGGGGCTCTATCGTATTCGACTGATAGAGAACGTAACCGATCAGCAGTTAGCAGATATTTTGGTGGCTCTGAAATCGCAGTCCTTTATCGAAGATGTACGCGAGGAGTAGGATCATGCGTGCTTTACTTGTTTTCAGGATTGGGTGCTGTATTAGCTTAGTTCTTTTACTGTTGAGTACTGGTATTCCTGCTTATGGGCAAAGTACGTTACCGCCGAGCACAGTACCACCGACAGAGAACCACGAACGTGTTCGAACGGATGGTCGTAAACCAGAAACAAAAACACACCGCCCAGCTTCTGTTCCCAGAGTTGTTTCTATCTCAGCGGCCTGTATTCGCCCAGGAGATATTTTGACAATCAGAGGACGAAATCTTGCTGGCGCAATGTCTTTCAAGAACCGTCAGGTTTATCTGTTTGACGGGAGTGAAAAACATCCTCTCGACATCCTTTCCTGGGCCGATAAACGAATTCAGGTGCGGATACCTTTAAGTAGCCTTCTTGGTGAAAGCCACCGTTACAAAATCCGTTTTCACTTTGGAGATAAAACTCAAAAGGATCTCTCTGTTGCGCGGCAATTGAAAACTTGTCCTATTATAGCTCGTGCTCCGGTCTCACCCACTGTTACGCGAGGCGTTCCGGAACAAAGGCAGGGCTATGAAAAGGACCAAGTTGTTTTTCTGGGGTGGACGGACGGTAACAAGGCATCAATGCCGCCAATATTAGATTTTGCTTCTGTGATAGGAGAGTTACAACAAAGTGGTTACCAGGTTAAACAGCAAAATGAACTTAATGCTCTGGGATTATGGATGTTGGTCCTTTCTCCTCCCGCAGGTTTAAGTCTAGGTGATGCCGTTATAGATTTGCAACAACGCTATCCAGAGGCGACGATTGATCTTAATCATCACTATTTCCCTTCGGACGGATATCCATCTGGAGGCCCGCGTGTCTATGGCCCCGATTTGATCAAATGGCCGACTTCGATCGGGCACTGTAATAAACTTGATTCTGAACTGGCGATCGGAATTATTGATGGCGGCGTGGATTTACAACATCCCGCTTTAACGAAGCAGGAAAGAATACATCTCATCAGGATCGCCATTTCATCTTCGGCAAACTCAATATCAGGAAAGATAATTCCGAGTGATCATGGCACGGCCTTAGCCGTGTTATTAAAGGGCCAAGTTACAGACGATGGTTTTAAAGGATTATTACCTCAAAACCCTTTGTTCGCTGCTGATGTCATGGAATACACGCCTAATGGACCAATTGCCACAACTACAGCTATTCTTCGTGGGCTAAATTGGATGGCACTTCGTGGGGTATCTTTGATCAATCTCTCCTTAGAGGGCGAGATGAATGCTGTTTTGAACACAGGATTGTTTGCCACGGCCAATAAGGGGGCATTCCTTTTCGCAGCTGCCGGGAACGGTGGGCGTGATGCTTCTCCTCCTTATCCTGCTGCCAGTGAATATGTCATTGGTATTACGGCTGTTGATGCTGAAATGGCGCTCTATAAAAATGCCACAATCGGTAACCATGTGAGCTTTTCTGCACCGGGTGTAGATATCTGGTTGGCAAAAGCTGGTGGCGGAGGGAGCTATCGATCAGGGACGTCATATGCAACGCCCTTTGTTGTGGCGACAGCAACAATGATCCTGAGCCAGAATAAAGAGCGTCTATGGCAGGACCAAGATCATAGTTCGGCCCGCGAACAGCTTTCTTATGAACTATCCCGACTTGCGATAGATTTAGGCCCTACCGGACCAGATAAGTATTTTGGTTGGGGGGTCGTTCAGGCTCCCAATAATTGCTGAGTTTTAGATGACATTTATATGTATCTGATGCTGTTTTCTCCTATCAATTACAACCCTACTGGCAATTAAAAAACTGAACCTTTTCATTTTCTCTCCTACTAACTGCTATCAAGTCGTTTTTGGAGAGAAATAATGGAAAAATTCATAGCCGTTCTACCTACTGTCTTGTTAGCAGCAACGATTGTTATCGGATCAGTTAGTGTTTCATATCAGGTAAATAGCCAGACCCTAATGAAACAGCAGGGCCAGTCGCAGCGAGTGAACCCCGCTGGTCAAACACCACGAACAAAACCTTCATTTCAAGTTCCTTTTAACACGAGATGTGCGGCAGGTTTTAACAAGGTAGGTGAAAATGTTCGCTCCCTTGTTAATGGAATGAAAAGATGGACGGATTGGTTTGTTTGTAGCACCCCGGTAATTTACTGTCCGAAGCAGATGCAGGATAACGGCCTATACTCGACAGTGGCCGCGAGTGCGATCCTACAGCTTATTGGTGATCCTGATTCTCCCTCAGTTAGTTTTCGTGTTCAATATAAATGTGATTATGGACAAAGTTTTCTTCCCACAGGATAGACCGAATGAAAAGAAACTGAGCCGTGGTCGGTTTTGTTCTTTGGAAGAGAATATAGCCTAATATTTGTATCCCAATCGCAATTACAACATTCAGTTGAATTAAATTTGAACCTTTATGCTCCGGGTTACGTCTAATCAGAAACCAAGATTAGTTGTAACTGAATAATGGAGCTTAAAATGAGTGTAGAAACCTTCAAAAAATTTGTGTTGGGCGCAAACGACGTTGTTCTTGCTGCTCTCTTTGGTACGCCTGGTGACGATACCATTATTGGCACAGACGAAGATGATGAAATTTATGGCGGCGGCGGAAACGATCGCATCTATGGATATCACGGCGATGACGACCTCTATGGTGAAGATGGCGAGGATCGCCTTTACGGAGAGGACGGTAACGATAGGCTGTATGGTGGAGATGGGCAGGATCGTCTCTACGGTGGCAATGGCGCTGACCAGCTTTTGGGAGGTGACGGTAGCGACTATCTCTCGGGAGGCAGCGGTGTGGATTTTCTCAATGGTGGTAACGGTAATGACACTCTTTCCGGCGGGGAAGGTGACGATACTCTCTTTGGTGCGGCGGGACGCGACCAACTTAGAGGGGGGAATGGTGATGATAGTCTCGACGGCGGGGATGGTGACGACAGTCTTTATGGCAATGACGGTGATGATTTTTTGTGGGGAGGAGATGGCGATGATCGTCTTTACGGCGGCAATGGCGCTGACCTCCTCTCTGGATCTAATGGTAATGACCACCTTTATGGAAATGCAGGCGATGATGGTCTCGATGGTGGTAATGGAGAAGATGTCCTCTTTGGTGGGACTGGGAACGATGAGCTTTTTGGCCGCGCTGATAATGATGAACTTCATGGCGAAGATGGTGATGACCAACTCGAAGGTGAGGATGGCGATGACACACTCTATGGCGGGGCCGGTATTGATGCGCTTTATGGAGGAAATGGTAATGATGAGCTCTATGGCGAAGCAGATCCCGATTTTCTCAGTGGTGGAGCAGGTAATGACACCCTTGACGGTGGCACAGGTGGGGACTGGATTTTTGGCAACGAAGGCAGCGACACCCTAATCGGCGGCGATGGTATTGATACGCTCGTGGGTGGTGCAGACAGTGATCGCCTTTATGGTGGGAATGATGGGGATACGCTTTTTGGCGGTGATGGTCGGGACAGGCTCTATGGTGGAGCAGGTGTTGACTGGTTGTTGGGTGAAACCGGTGATGACCACCTCTATGGCGAGGATGGGGCCGATACACTCTATGGAAACGAGGGTAACGATACGCTTTTGGGCGGTATGGGTGATGATACTCTCTTTGGCCACGAAGGTGGTGACGCCCTCTATGGCGGCGTTGGTGAGGACGAACTTAATGGTGGAGATGGCGCTGATTTCCTCAGCGGCGAAAGTGATGACGATACTATTTATGGAGAAGCCGGAGCCGATATTCTCGATGGTGGAGCGGGTGACGACTTCCTATTTGGGGGAGATGGCCAGGATCAACTCTATGGTGGTTCGGGAGATGATAACCTTGAGGGAAACGATGGCGAGGATCGCCTATACGGTTACGATGGTGATGACTTTATTTTCGGAGGAAACCAAGAAGACGAACTCTATGGTGGTAATGGTAACGATGTTCTCGATGGCGGCGATTGGAATGATGTGCTTTATGGCGAAGCCGGGAATGATAGTCTTTATGGCTCTTGGGGCGATGATCAGCTCTATGGAGGTGACGGGAATGATACAATGGACGGTCAAGTCGGTCACGATCATCTTTTTGGTAATGGTGGTGATGATTGGCTCTTTGGTGCTCAGGGTGATGACACCCTTGAAGGCGGTGAAGGTGTGGATTTACTCCAGGGTGATCAAGGTGCTGATACCCTTCACGGTGACGAGGGAAATGATACTCTAGAAGGTGGTTGGGGCGAAGATTTCCTTTATGGAGGATCAGGAAATGATCATATTTCAGGTGGCCAGCAAGGTGATTGGATAGAGGGTGGTTCTGGTCAGGATATTCTCCTCGGAGACGAAGGTACTGATTTTCTTCTGGGTGGAGATGGTGCAGATCAGCTTTTTGGTGGCGAGGGGAGTGATGTTCTAAACGGAGGTGCCGATAGCGACCGTCTCAATGGCGGTATCGGTGATGATAATCTCAGTGGTGCAAGTGGTATGGATCAACTCTACGGCGAAGAAGGTGATGACTTACTGTTTGGCGGTGTGGGAGATGATCTACTCTTTGGCGGGGCCGGATATAATTCACTCAACGGTGGTGCCGGAGCAGATACCTTTATGTTTACCCCAGATGGGCAGGATGTTGATACCATCGTAGATTTCAATACGGCAGAAGGAGATATCATAGAACTGAGCGCACTTCTGGATGATGACGGTAGTCTAGCCGCCGCCAGTGACAATGCCGAACTTTCTGCTGCGCTTGAGAACTACCTGCATGTTTCTTATGACGGTGCAAATACGACAATACTGGTTGATTCCGATGGTTCCGATCCAAGTATTGCTGGCATGTCGATTGAGTTGCAAAACTATGATTTGCTTGCGGGCGATTCAGAATTTCTTGCACTTCAATCCTTGCTTGATCAGGAAAGTTTGGTTGTCGTATAAATAAACGATATTATCTCGGCAGAGCGGTGAGTTTCAGAATTAATGAGTTCAAAATTTTACCGCTCTGTTTATTGAAATGACTTCCACATATGGTACCACTTCAATTCTTTTTCCATTGAATAACAGTTCTTGAGAAGTTTTATAAAGAACGGAACTTAAACTAATTATCTAAAGTATTTCCCATAATTTATTTTACCTATATAGCTGAAATTTAACTATAAAACATACGTAAAGAAGTCAGTAATAAGAAAAATGAAAAGGCTAAACGAAGACGCGCCGGGTTGATACTGTGGGCAATTTTTGCGCCAATAGGGGCCATTAACATGGTGGAGGGAACAATTAAGGCAAATCCAATAAAATTTGCATACCCCACACTTCCAATAGGTAGATCAGGGTTACCCAATCCACTTAATATAAAGGATATTGCCCCTGGTAGGGCGATGATTAAACCAATCGCTGAGGCGGTCCCAACTGCACGGCGAATGGGATAATTAAAAACAGTCAAAATAGGAACACTAAGTGTCCCGCCTCCAATCCCCATAACCACAGAGAATGACCCAACCAATAGACCCAGACTGTGGCGTATTATTCCCGTGGGTAATTCATCGGCCAAGGTCATTCCTTCCTTACGAAAGGCCATGTTGACCGCCACGATGATGGCAACGATTGCAAAGATCAAAGTCAAGACTTCTCCTTTGACCACAGCGCCAACAAAACTGCCAAATAATACGCCAATGAAGATGAGAGGGGCCCATGATTTTAGTAATTCAAAATCTACCCCACCAAGCTTGTGATGAGAGCGCGCTGATATGATCGAAGTTGGAATGATCGTGGCCAAGGAAGTTCCCACAGCTAAATGCATAAGCACCGAGCTTTCCACTCCGACAAACGGAAAGAGTAAAAATAATACAGGTACAATAACTATCCCGCCACCAACACCAAGCAAACCTGCCAAAACACCAGCTATTGCACCCGTAAATACCAATGCGGCGGCAAAACTTGCAAAGAACACAGGATCTGCTGCTATTGTTTCAATCATAATCAACGCACTCTTTATCAGGTTAAACGACGGTGATGGAAAGTTCACCAACGCCTTCTACAGTGCCAACCATTACATCTCCTTTGACAACGGGGCCTACTCCAGCTGGTGTGCCAGACATTATGAGATCACCAGCAGCAATTTCATAATACTCAGAAAGATAAGAAATCATTTCGGACACTTTCCAAATCATCTGGTTGAGATTACCCTGTTGACGAGTGTCTCCGTTAACTTTCAATTCAATACGACCTGCATCAGGGTTCGTACTTTTTGAAGCAGGTACGATTGGACCCATTGGTGCAGAATTTTCAAAGGCTTTACCTATTTCCCATGGCCGGCCGGTTTTTTTGGATATGCCCTGTAGGTCACGACGTGTCATATCAAGACCAACTGCATACCCAAATACATGGTCCATGGCATTCTCCTGCTTGATATCTCGTCCCCCGCTTTTTAATGCCACAACCAATTCAAGCTCGTGATGGACATTGCTGGATTTTGGTGGATATGGAAATTTTCCGGACACATCAATATTGTCTGGGTTTTTTTGAAAGAAGAAGGGATCTTCACGGTCGGGATCATGCCCCATTTCGATTGTATGTTCTGCGTAGTTACGACCGATGCAATAGATCCGACGAATAGGGAATACTTCATCGCTTCCCTCAATAGGGGCTGAGGTTTGTTTCGGTGGAGTAATGGCATAGTTAGTCATTTCATTTCCTTTTTATAAAATGAGTATAAATGTGTATGTACTTGATTTTGTGTCTATTACTTATCTGTTAAGACCTGCTTGAAGCATAATACTCTACCCGTCTTTCCAAGGCGGCTAATCCTTCGGCCAAAATGAAGGCAAAGAAGAACAATACGAGAAGCAAAGCCCAAAAATGTTCCATTAGGAAGTTGGCTGAATAGAGTTCAAACAAGCGCCCAAATCCAACGATTGAGACTAAGAGTTGCCCAATTATGACGCCTTTAACTGCTCGAATAAGGCCAATCCTAATTCCTGCAAGGATTTCTGGTAAAGCAGCCCAAACATAGATTTTGTGGAACGCTGTCCAACGTGAAGCCCCGTAGGATTTGGCCATCTCGACTAGTGAAGGATTTATTTGCTTAACGCCCGCTCTCGCATCGAGGACAATAATCCAGATGGCAAACAAAGTTGTGGTGATAATGACGGTCCGTTCCCCGATACCAAAGAGGATCATAAGTACAGGTACAAGTGCTGTTAAAGGCGCACTTAGAAACATATTCACCCAAGGGAGTAACAGGCGGTCAATAACAATAGATTGTCCCATCAGCACCCCAGTTGGTACGCCGATAACAATTGCTGCAAATGTACCAATGATGAAGGCACGTCCCGTTTCTCCTAACGCGGAAAGAAAGGATGCCGTGGGGATAATCTCCCACATTTTTTCGAATACAGATGTAAGGGGAGGTAACAGGAAAGTAAGCTCTAGCTGTCCGACTATTTCCCAAAGCATGGCCCAGATGATAAGAGAAGACATCATGGGAAGATTGAAACCGCAAATTTTCATGACTAACTCCTCTTACTCAACGTAGGTCCGTAGAGACCGCCAAATACTTTCAACCGTATCTAGATAACCCGCATCACGACGCATGGCATCTGCATCAATTGTGCGATCTATTTTGGGTTCGATGATTTCTGATACCCGACTGGGACGAGGGAGAAGGAGCGCAATTTTGTCAGAGACATAAACGGCTTCTTCAATTGAGTGTGTGACAAAGATGAAGGTTTTTTTTTCTACCTCAACCAACTTTATTAAGTCTTCTTGGAATTTCCGACGGGTTTGTTCGTCAACCGCAGAAAAAGGTTCGTCCATAAGCAGAACATCAGCATCGACACTGAGCGCCCGTGCCAACCCCACCCTTTGGCGCATACCGCCAGATAACTCGTGTGGAAAGCTGTATTCAAATCCTTTGAGACCGACTTCCGTGATGTATTTCTCTGAGATGGCTTCGCGTTCCGATTTTGCAACACCTCGAAGTTCTAAACCGAACGCTACATTACGAATGACCGTGGCCCAAGGCATGAGGGCGAAGTCCTGAAATACGAACGCGCGATCTACGCCGGGTTCATTAACAGGTTTACCATTTACGAACACTTCGCCATCAGATGCAGGTAAAAGACCCGCAATGATTTTTAGAAGTGTCGTTTTTCCACAACCAGATGGCCCAAGAAGAGACGTGAGCTCTCCCTTGGGGAAGTCTAAGCTCATATTATTTAAAGCCTGAACCCCACCGGGGTAAATTTTGGACACTCCTCTGACCGAAACAGCAGGTTGGTTTTCTGAAGAATGTTGCTTTATAGCTTTAGAGGCTTTGCCTAATGATGTTTCGCTTTTAACAGCTAGTTCGGCGGTAGCATTCATGAGTTTACTCCTTTATTTGGCCGGTACCTGACGGTGTCTGGCCGGAATAACGTGTGCTCTAGCCGCTCTAGCAACTCTAGAAACGCAACAGCAAGGACGATGATGGAAAAGATAGCCGCGTACATTTTTGGATATTCGGCAATGGACTGGTTATAGGTGATTAAATCACCAATACCTGTTGGTGTAATGAGCAATTCGGATAAGATCGCACCGATAAAACCAGCTGAAGCACCAAGCCGTAAACCAACAAAAATAACAGGGCTGGCTGAGGGCAGAATTATTTTAAAAATGATGTCCCATTTTGTGCCGAGAAATGATGTTCCCATTTCTTTCAAGGCGTAGGGGGTATGTTTTACTGCATTAAAAGAATTCAGTACGATTACGGGCATAGCCATAATACAAACAACAAGGACTTTAGACGTTAACCCAATTCCATATGCCATTACGAGCAAGGGAATAAGTGCTGCTAAGGGAGCTGATTGCATAACAATAAAAACTGGTGATCCGAACCATTCAGCTTTTCGATTAAGCCCCATCCATACACCACAACTGACGCCTAAAAATCCTGAGATAATTAACCCAAGGGCAAGTGGCTTAAGGGTCTCTGGGTATGACTTGAAAAAAGAACCGTCTGCCATAAGTTGCCAAAAGGCTTCCATTGTTTGTAAAAATGTTGGAAACGCTGGACTCACGGGTATACGTCCTGCGTATTCCCATCCGCCAAAAACAAGAATAAAAGACAGCAGTTTTAAGGTTCTCGAATGCAAGAAGAAATTTACCATAACTTGCGTTCTCACTATGAATTTCAAAAAAAGAAGGAGCTGATGGGTGGAAGGTACACCAGCTCCCAGTTAAGGGATCCTAGTTACCTGCTTTGGATATCGCGGCCTCAAGAGGTGCCATTGCCCAATAGTCTTCTATTTTCAGGCTCCCTGCAGGACCTTTCAACTGACCAGCTTTTACATAAAAATCAAAATCTGATTTTGCGGCATCTGCGCCACCACCATTAGGGTCGAATAAACCACCTTCTACGGCTTCAATATAATAAGCATCTACTTCTTGAAGGAGCTCAGCGGGAAGGTCTGACAAAAGGTTAAACCGCTTACGCTCCTTATCGATGATGCTTGGATCCTTATTCATCTCTCTCCAAGTCGTTAAAAGAGCCTCGACAAGGATAGACACATTCTCTTTGTTGCTATCGATCCAATTCTGATTTGCAAACAATATTTCGTCACTTGCGGCTCCCCCCAGACTTGGAAGTACATGAAAACGATCTCCGGCCTTAGACATGAGAATATTCTTGTTAGAAAGATCAACTATGGTCGCGTTAATTTGACCTTTCATCATCGCAACAATACGGTTTTCAGAACCAGGTACATAAGATCGCGTTCCAAAAGAGATATTCTCTCGCTTTGCAATAATATTACCGATCGCTTCAGTGCCGGTACCGCGAGCATGAAATGTAAAGGGTTCCCCATCCAAATCTTTCCAAGTGGCGTATTTATTTTCAGCTACGGGGAAGAAAACCAATTTTGAAATTTGGAAAAAATTACGGATAGGGACGTTGGTTTTCTGTATTACGGAGTAGGGCGACCCAATACCGATATCCATCTGTCCACTTATAATGGCCTGAATAGCCAAGTTCTCTTTTGCAAAGGTGGTTAGTTCATAATTCAACCCATTTTCTTTTGCGCGCTCAAGTGCGACTAACATAGCAAGGGTTTCAACCGAAGCGACATCACCCAAGGCGATTTTAATAGTGTCTGAAGCCAAAGCAGAAACAGAGAATGAAAAAGCGGTAACAGCTGCCGCGGCTGTTAACGTGACCTTCTTAATAAATACTCCCATAGTACTTCTCCCAAGATTTAGGTCCAACGTATCAGACCAATTAAAACCAATAACCAATTAACGTGGATTTTTTTGTTTATTTTGTATTATTAACGCTAAGTAGAACCAATTTTTAACTCAAGAATTTTTTGAAAATTTATTTAAATAATAATTTTTTAATTAAATGATGTTATTTAAAATCTATTTGTATCAATGCTATGGTAATTTATTATCGTTTGTTTATTAAAATATATTTGTTAAAAACATACAACGCATGATAACAAAATAATCAAATACTGAATATTTACGAAAAACCAATATGAAATTGATTTAACCAATGTAGAGTAATTAATTTAATTAGAGAGCGATGAAACAATGGAAACAGACGATGGTGCATTGGTCCAGTTGAGAGCTTTCATAGCTCAGAGCGACTTTGTCCCAAATGAGCGTTTACCTGCCGAAAGACAGTTGTGCGAGAACTTAGGTATTTCTCGGTCAGAACTAAGAAAGGCCTTTTCCATCTTAGAAGCAGAGGGGGCAATCTGGCGTCATGTTGGCCGGGGAACTTTTGTTGGTAATGGTAACGACGAAAGTTTAGCCATGTCGGTTGCGAATGTTGCAAAACACACCAGCCCACGCGATGTTATGTCTGCACGTATAATATTGGAACCTCAATTGGCCAGAGAAGCTGCCTACAATGCTACGGCACAGGATGTGGAATCTCTTCGCCGAATTGCTAGAAAATCCCAACAAACCAATAGCTGGCGAGAATACGAGACTTTGGACAATCAACTTCATTGGCTCATTGCAAAATCAACCCAAAATAACGCGCTACTGGCGCTATTCGACTTATTGAACTCCCTACGTAGAACTGTTGCTTGGGGAAGGTTACGTCAAAGGAGAGATCACCCACCGGCAACTCACCATAGTTTTGCAGAACATGATAATATTTTGGATGCCATTGATAACCGCGATGGCGAATTAGCTCAAAAACTTATGCGCAAACATTTAGAAACGGTATTAGCAGGGTTAATTCCTTCTTAGTTGAGTAAATTTTAGGGCCGTACGTCAAATTAAATTAAGTCTATGAGAGAAATTACGGTACTTATGTAGGCTTGATTTCAATGCAAGTTCATAAGGTTACGTCATAGTGTGTATTTTAACTTCGTTCGAATTTAACAAACCAGACGGTTTCGTGTATAGTGATAATTGAACCTGTCGGTTTTCCGTTTACAACGGTGAGTTTTAAGTGCCTGTGTTCTGAAGGGTAGCTTATATAAATAAAGCACAAGGTACGGCTGAGCTCCATAGGTTAAATCGCTGGGAAGATTAGTTATTTTTCCGCCTAATGATACGGGGTGGCTTAATTGTGATTGAACTGGTTTCTCTTGTGGTGCTCTTAGCTAAGATGGTTATTGTCATCTTGGTGCTTTTGATGCTCCCAATACCTCTTACCTGGTTGGAACGTAAAATTGCCGGCCATATTCAGCAGCGCTTGGGACCGATGAGAGTTGGATGGCACGGCCTCCTTCAGCCTTTAGCCGATGGCATAAAGCTCCTGACCAAAGAAGATCACATCCCAGATGAAGCCGATCGACTTTTATTTACGCTGGCACCAATCATTACTTTGGTTGCGACATTTGCACTTTTTGTGGTTATTCCAATTGGCGATCCGATCCAACTGTTTGGTCAGGAAATAACGTTATATCTCGCAGATATGAATGTCGCGTTGCTGTATGTTCTGGCAGTCTCTGGAATACATGTATTTGCCGTCATTATTGGCGGGTGGGCGTCGAATAGTAAATATGCGGTTTTGGGTAGTTTACGCACTTGTGCGCAGATGATTTCGTATGAAATCCCCATGGGGTTTGCTGTTGTTGGCGTTGTGATGCTAGCCCATTCGATGAGTTTGGTCAGTATTGTTAATTCTCAGGCCGACGTATGGAATATCGTATATCAACCCCTTGGTTTTTTTGTGTTCTTTATCGCGAGCCTAGCAGAGGCTCAACGCATTCCCTTTGACCTCGCGGAGGCAGAGGGCGACCTGGGAGCTGGATATCATACAGAATATAGTGGCATGCGGTTTTCTCTGTTTATGATTAGTGAATATCTGATTGTGATTTTTTTGGCAGCTCTAAATGTCATTTTGTTCTTTGGGGGATGGAATGATTTCTTAGTCCCCCTACCATCTATACTTTGGTTTGTTCTAAAAGTGGGTTTCTTTGTCTGGTTGTTTATGTGGTTTAGATTCACTTTTCCACGCTATCGTTATGATCAACTAATGAGTATCGGTTGGAAGGTTCTGTTGCCGTTGTCTCTTGCTAATATCCTGGTTAGTGGACTGATATTGTCCTGATTTTTTTTCGTATTTTCTTGACCAGGTTGATTATTTGAAAGGATAAAATCCTTGTCAAAAACATTGAATGTAAAACCCATGGAACTGGTGTCTGGCTGGATTGGTTGGATATTTTTTAGGGACCTTGTTGGTGGTCTATCCCTAACCCTCAGTTATATGTTTTCCAAGACAGTTACAGAACAATATCCAGACAAGGAAAAGTGGGTTCCATACCCCCGTTATCGCGGACACCATTTTCTCAATACCAATGAGGAAGGCGACGTAAATTGCGTAGCTTGTGAACTCTGCGCAAAGATCTGTCCTTGTGATTGCATCGAAGTAGTCCCCTATGAAGATGAAAAGGGCAACCGCCGTCCCAAAGTATTCGATATCAATCTTGGACGCTGTCTTTTTTGTGGTCTTTGTGAAGATGCTTGCCCAGCTGATGCGATCAAACTTGGACAACTGTATGAATTTTCCAGTGAAACCTCGCAAGCATTAAACGTCGGACGGGATGCACTGATGGGAATGCCTAGAAAGGCGGAAGAGGGCGGCAAGGTTTATGATGCAGAATTTTCTCTTTTAGAGGGCGTGTCGGTGAACATCTCTGCAGACAATAAGAGCCATGATTGGTGGAAAAAAATAAGGCGAGGATAAAGCGATAACGTGCTGAAATAATAGATGAGTAAATAGGTAAAAGGACCTAATAAATAAGAGGATCAAATTATGAAAGTATCCGTAGTTCTCAAATCCAAAGGTGTTGATGTCTTTTCCGTATCCCCAGATCAAACAGTGCGTGAAACGTTACAATTTTTTGCAAGTAAACAAATTGGTTGTGCACCAGTGATCGACAATGAGGGTCAAACAATAGGGCTCATAACAGAACGTGATATATGCAATATGGTTTCGAGAGATGGAGAAGACGCTGTTAACAGACCTGTTAAGAAGGGTTTGAATAAATATGTTGTCAGTTGTTCTTCTGAAGATCGGTTGCCAAAAGTCATGGCGCTTATGACATCTCACAGGTCACGGCATGTGTTGGTGGTGGATGATGATGTTACGGTCGGTATCATTAGTATTGGTGATATTGTCAAACACCGACTTGATGAAGCACTTCAAGAAGAGAAGATGTTACGAGAATATATCGTGGGAACTGGGTATAGCTACCACATGGACGCGTGATTTTTTACAGCTAATTTCTTTGCCGATTTATCATTCAATGGCAGGATATAATAGTAAGTCGTTACTTTTTGTTAGCCTATATATGCGAAACTTTTGGCTATAATTTCGACTGTTAAGCCGATAGGCTAAGTGGTTGATATAAACAAGACGGGATATTGATACTTCCAGTATTTTATGTGCTTTGGTCGTATTGATAAGCGTGCGGTTAAGACCTGTCGCGTGAAAGGCGTTTTATATGGAACAAGCCTTTTTCCTATTGTTTGCTCTTGTGGCCACCGGGTCCGGGACCATGGTTGTTGTCGCAAGAAACCCAATCCATAGTGCTCTCGCCCTAATGATCTGCTTTGTACAAGTCGCAGCTATCTTTCTGTTGCTGCGCTCTCCTATCCTTGCTGTTATTCAGATGTTTGTTTATGTCGGCGCGGTAATTATCCTGTTTTTATTTGTTATCATGATGTTGGATGTCCGCAAGGAAGTTCAAACAAGGTTCCTTAAACAAGGAAAGAGAGTTGCAATTGTCATTATTCTTTTCCTAAGTGCTGAGATGTTAGCGCTCTTATTGGGGAGTGATTTATTATCCGCGCGTTCCACTGTGTTTATAAGCGAGGAAATGAGCTCTGTAAGAGGGCTCAGCATTGCTCTTTTTACGGACTATCTTTTCCCATTTGAAATTGCCTCGGTCATTCTTCTTGCTGCTCTCGTTGGTGCAATTATTTTGACACGCCGCAGTAAGGAGGAAGGATAATGGTCCCTCTTTCCTGGTATTTAATTCTCGGCGCGGTGCTTTTTATTATTGGCGTCGCAGGTGTCCTTTTACGTCGAAATGTTCTGATTGTTCTATTGTCTTTAGAGCTGATGTTAAATTCAGTGAACATTAATCTTGTCGCGTTTTCACATTTTCATGGCGATTTTCGAGGACAAATCATAGCGATATTTGTCATTGCCATAACCGCTGCTGAAGTCGCAATTGCTCTCGGTGTTTTGGTCGCCCTTGTTCGTAATAAAGCAACTTTGGAGGTGGATGAACTTACAATATTGAAAGGGTAATGTCCTAAAGGGTTTTCTTTGGAAAATTAAATAATCAGGGAGATATTCGGGTTTGGAAAGCGTCATTTCTATCCGACCAATACTAGCAATCATTGTCGCTCTATTGGCTGCGGGTATCATATTGGTTTTCCGTCATCACCGTACGATACGTGATGGGATATCGCTCGTTGCTGCCGTAATCATGTTTTTGATCGTCATTTCAATGGCTCCCTTAATCATGGCAGGACATACCATAGAACTGAATTTATTCACTGTTCTCCCCGGGATTGATTTCGCTTTTCGCGTTGATTCGCTCGGGATGGTTTTTGCGACAATATCTTCTTTGTTGTGGATCGTTGCAGCCATTTATTGCGTTGGCTATATGCGGAGTTTGAAAGAACAAAATCAGACCCGATTTTATGCCAGCTTTGCAATCAGCCTTGCGGCTGCTGTTGGGGGAGCTTTTGCCGCAAACCTCTTTACCTTGGTGATCTTCTATGAAGTTTTGACCCTTATCACCTATCCGTTGGTTTATCACAAGGAAACTGAAAAATCATGGCAGGGTAGTCGGCGTTACATGATTTACTTAATGGGGGCTTCTAAAACCTTTCTTTTGGCTGGCTTAGCCCTGACTTATCAAGTGGCAGGAACTCTTGATTTCAAAACCAATGGATTGTTAGATAATCTCGACCTTTCCAGTGCCATGTTGACGGGGATTTACCTGTGTTATCTCGGAGGGTTTGCCAAGGCTGCGATAATGCCATTTCATGCCTGGTTACCCGCCGCCATGGTGGCACCTACCCCTGTCAGTGCTCTTTTGCACGCAGTAGCCGTCGTCAAGATGGGGGTGTTCTGCGTCCTGCGTTTGGTCTTTGATGTCGTGGGGGTACGATTGATGGACCTTCACGGTTTAGGGATCGCCACCGCCTATCTGGTTTCTTTTACGATCATCATGGCGTCGGTATATGCGTTAACCCGGGATGATTTAAAGGCACGGCTTGCCTATTCGACGGTCAGCCAGCTTTCATACATAATTCTAGGTGCAGTGATGTTGTCCCCGATGTCGATCATTGGGGGCGTCTTGCATATGCCAGGTCATGCCTTATCAAAAATTACTCTCTTTTTCTGTGCAGGTTCCATTTATTGTGCTTCAAAACGAATGAAGGTCAGTGAGTTGTCAGGCATTGGTCGGCATCTACCATGGACGATGGGAGCATTTTTCATTGGCTCACTTGGCATGATTGGAGTGCCATCAACGGGTGGGTTTATCAGTAAATGGTATTTGGTATTGGGTTCGGTTGAAGCTGGGGAATTGTTTTTCCTCATTGTACTTTTGAGCAGTTCAGTATTAAACGCAGCTTATTTTCTACCGATTACCTATATCGCCTTTTTTCGAGAAGAAACTACGGGATATTTATCGCAAACAACCAAAGGAGAGATCAGGGAGATACCGCTCGTAACAATTCCACTGGTCGCGACGGCCCTATTGTCGATGATCATGGGGTTTTATCCTGATTATTTTCTCACCTTAGCGCGTGGTGTAGTGCCATGATTGCAAAAATTGTTCATTTCTTTGGAGATACTAAATTTGCTAAGTGGCGGCGACGTGCGCTTGTTATCGTCTTGGTCACTGTTGTGATTGCTGATTTTCTGGTTGAACGAGATCATGGTGAATTCTTTTGGGATGATCTCTCTGGGTGGTGGGCCGGTTTTGGCTTCTTGTCTTGTGTTGTCATCATCGTTGTAAGTAAGGCGATTGGCCATCAAGGGCGCATTATGCGGGATGAGGACTATTATGATTGAATGGATCCATCCTGGTTTTATATTTGTTGCAGGAGCATTGATTATTCCCCTGCTAAAATCTGAATGGCGGAAAATTTGGCTGTTACTTGTGCCGCTGCTTGCCGTAGCCAGCGTAGCTAGCATGTCCCCAGGGGATTACGGTTCATTTGAATTTGCCAATGTCCATTTATTGGTCGGCAAGGTCGACAAACTTTCTCTGGTCTTTGCCTGGGTCTTTACGGTCATGGCCTTTATAGGGTGTCTTTATAGCCTCCATGTTCGTGATACGCCCCAACATGTGGCTGCTTTTCTTTATGTGGGTTCTGCGCTTGGCGTGGTGTTTGCTGGGGACTGGTTTATTTTGCTGGTCTCATGGGAAGTAATGGCCTTTGCTTCTGCTTATTTAATTTTTGCTTCGAAACAAGAACAAGCAACAAGAGCCGGATATCGCTATCTCCTTGTACATGTAACCGGGGGCGTAATGCTGTTTGGCGGTATCGTCTTGCATGGTATTGAGACGGGCTCTTTCTTTTTTGGTTCATTGGTGGACGAGGCAGGAAAGGGTGGTGGGTTGGCTTTCAATTTAATCCTGTTGTCTTTCCTCTTGAACGCCGCAGTGCCGCCCCTTAATGCCTGGCTAACGGATGCCTACCCCGAAGCTACTGTTACCGGAGCGGTATTTTTAAGTGCTTTCACAACTAAAACAGCCGTTTATGTCTTAATCAGGACATTTCCCGGGACAGAAATTTTGATTTGGCTGGGCGTTATCATGGCATTGTATGGCGTCATCTATGCCGTTCTCGAAAATGACTGTCGGCGTCTGCTGGCTTATCACATCGTAAGTCAGGTTGGCTATATGGTTGTGGGCGTCGGGATTGGTACCGAAATGGCTCTTAACGGCTCTAGTTCCCATGCTTTTGCCCATATCATTTATAAGGGGTTGCTGTTTATGGGGGCGGGAGCTGTTATTCATATGACCGGCTGCCGTAAATTAACAGAAATGGGTGGGTTGTATCGATCCATGCCTTGGACGGTATTTCTATACATGATTGGGGCTTTTGCGATCTCCGCTTTCCCCTTGTTTAGCGGTTTCGTCACTAAATCTATGGTGATAGCTGCTGCAGCGGGCGATAACAGAGCAATCATAGTATTGTTGTTGACCGTCGCCTCATCTGGAACCTTCCTGCATACTGGCCTTAAGCTGCCTTATTATATGTTCTTTGGAAAAGATTGTGGCCTACGTCCCTCTGAACCACCCCTTAATATGCTATTGGCTATGGGGATTGCTGCAACTCTTTGCATTGGTATCGGTGTCTTTCCAGGGGTGCTCTATAACCTCTTGCCACACCCGGTTGAATTCATTCCTTATACGGGGGCTCATATTACAGGCAGTCTCAGTATTTTAATGTTTACCGCCGCAGGGTTTTTCCTTTTACTTAGGTCACTAGACCCGGAAAAAACCATCAGCCTAGATACGGATTGGTTTTATCGCAAAGGCGCATTGCTGTTCATGTGGTTTGCGCAAAAACCCGTGGTCTGGTGGGAAAATATACTAAGTGAGCTTTCAGACACTGTAATCCTTCGTATGCTTCACGGTAGTGCCAAGATAAGTCTTCGTTTTGATATTTCTGTTATTGATGCTGCCGTTAACGGTGTTGCACGAACGGCCCTTATATGTGGGGCTAAGGTTCGCCGATTACAAACCGGTGTCGTAAGCCATTATGCTATGTATATGGTCGCAGGACTTCTGGTTTGCATTGCGCTTTATACCTTTAGCTGGCTGAGATAAGGGAGTGATATGACCGATATTCCCATTCTCAGTCTAATTATCTTTCTGCCCCTCGTTGGGGTTGTTTCCCTGCTATTCGTGTCCAGTCCCACCACCATTCGCTGGGTTGCGCTTATCTTCACGGTAGTTGACTTCTTGTTGGCAATTCTCTTGATCATGGGTTTTGACAAGACTACCTCTGATATGCAGTTTCGTGAAACGCTGGAATGGGTGCCTAGCCTAGGTATTTCCTACTCTCTTGGGGTTGATGGCATCAGCGTGTTGTTCATTTTCCTGACAGCTTTACTTGGCTGGGTTTGTGTCCTGGCCTCCTGGCAGGCGATCACCACCAAAGTCAAAGAATTCATGATCAGCCTATTGGTGATGCAAAGTCTGATGCTTGGCGTTTTCTCTGCCTTGGATCTGTTTTTATTCTACGTTCTCTGGGAAGCTATGCTGATCCCGATGTATTTAATTATTGGTGTCTGGGGGGGCAAGAACCGGGTCTATGCAGCGTTTAAGTTCTTTCTCTACACTCTAGCGGGGAGCCTGTTATTCCTGGTTGGCATCATTGTGTTGTATCTGGAAAGTGGCCGAACCTTCGATATCCTGACCTTGATGGCGTCAGAGTATAGTTTTGAAATCCAGGCCTGGGTTTTCTTTGCTTTTCTTGTGGCTTTTGCCGTCAAAGTACCAATGGTTCCGGTTCATACCTGGTTACCAGACGCCCATGTTGAAGCGCCTACAGCTGGCAGTATTATTTTGGCCGGGGTGCTCTTGAAAATGGGGGCTTATGGGTTCTTGCGGTTTTCACTGCCGATGTTACCAGATGCGTCTTTATTCTTTGCTCCCCTAATTTTAGCGTTTTCGGCCCTGGCTATTGTCTATGGAGGCTTTTTGGCTCTTGCCCAAACAGATCTGAAAAAATTGATCGCTTATTCCAGTGTTAGTCATATGGGATTTGTGACACTGGGTTTGTTTACCTTTAATTCGAACGGGGTAACCGGGGCTGTTTTACAAATGTTTAATCACGGTATTACCACGGGGGCATTGTTTCTAGTTATTGGTTTGATTTACGAACGCACGCATACGCGACGTATCGCCGACTATGGCGGCCTGATGAAAATAATTCCAATCTATACCCTGTTTTTAGGACTGTTTGCTTTGGCTTCCATGGCGGTTCCCGGTACCAATGGATTTATCGGTGAACTTCTGGTCCTGTCGGGGGCTTTCGGAGTGAACATTTATATGGGTGCCTTAGCCATCGTCGGTGCAATGCTGGCAGCCGCTTACATGCTGAAGATGTTTCGTCAGGTGGCACTTGGCCCAGTTTCCTCTTTTGGAGGAAAAAAACTCTGGGATGTTGATCGTCGTGAAGTGGTTGGACTTGTGACATTAGCCGTCTTGGTGTTTTGGGTTGGGTTCTATCCCAAGCTCTTCCTCGATATCGTGACCCCCACTCTGGATAACCTGTTAGTTCAGGTTCATAGGCCATAAAGAGGAAATGATGGACAAACAAGCCATACTTCAGTCAATCATAGCCAGTAGCCCGGAGATCATTGTTGTTTTAGGTGCCTGTCTAATCCTTATTGGATCTTTATTCATCAAACGAAACCTTGGGGCGTGGTTAACCGGGACTGCCTTAATCGTAATCTTGACAGCTGCTGCTGTTTCCTTTTGGGTTATTAATACATCTCAAGCCGTTTTTGGAAATAGCTTTGTCATTGATCCCTTTGCGCTTTTCTTTAAAGCAGTCATTTTATTTTCTGCTGCCATAACCCTTCTTATGTCCGGACGTTACCTGGAGCAAGAGAATATCGTTGAGGGTGAATATCATGTTCTGATCCTGTTTGCCGTGACGGGTATGATGATTATGGTCTCAGGGTTGGATTTATTGGTCATTTATATGGGACTAGAACTTCAGGCTTTTTCATTTTATGTCTTGGTAGGGTTTCGAAGAAAGAACCCAAAATCCAATGAGGCAGCACTAAAATACGTTATCCTTGGTGCTGTCTCCTCTGGTATTTTTCTTTACGGCCTTTCCCTTGTTTACGGTGTAACAGGGACTACTCAGTTAACTGCGATTTCTTCTGCTATAACTCAAAATTCAACACCGGATTTTTTACTCATTTTGGCCGTACTCTTTTTGTTAGTGGGATTATTATTCAAAGTAGGCGTTGTCCCTCTACATATGTGGGTGCCTGATGTTTATGAAGGGGCACCAACTCCCATTACAGCCTTTTTGTCTGTGGGATCCAAGGCGGCAGCTTTTGCAATTATTTTACGTATTTTCTTAAATAGCATGACGCCGCTGGCCGATATCTGGATCAACATTGTAATTATCATTTCTGTCCTAACGATGGCCCTCGGGAGTTTTGTTGCACTTGTCCAGACCAACATAAAACGGATGCTTGCCTATTCGAGTATCGCTCATGCCGGTTTTTTGTTATTGGGCCTCGTTGCGGGAGGGGATGAAGGTATTTCAAGTGTGATGTTCTATTTATTGATATATGCCTTCATGAACTTTGGTCTTTTTGCTGTTGTGACAATGATGCAAAGAGAAGGTTCTGATAACAATCTAATAGAAAACTATTCAGGTTTGGCGAGTTTTCATCCAGGGTGGGCCTTCCTTACACTTGTATTTTTGTTCTCTTTAGCAGGTATTCCTCCGACAGCAGGTTTTTTTGCCAAATTCTATATACTGGTTGCTCTCATTGAAGAGGGGTATGTGGCCTTGGCTGTTTTTGCCGTTTTGATGAGTGCTGTAGCAGCTTATTTTTACATCCGAATTGTCATGCTTATGTATATGAAAGAACCAATAGGTAAATGTGAATTGGCATTGTCACCCGCTATACGCGTGGTTCTTGGCGTTACTATCGTTGGCACAATTGGCATTGGGCTTGCCCCGGTTTGGTTTCTTACGCAGGCGCAAAGTACCGTGTTCTCTAATGTAATTACACTAACGAGTAGTTTTTTATCATAAAATAGGGCATAGTGATGCTTGCGCTCGTAGAGTAGTTGTTGGGGAATCCCGCAATCAAATAACTGAAAGAAATACTTTCAGAGGAGCAGTGCACATGCTCAGTGATTATGTCCCGGTTTTATTGATGGCAGCAGCTGCTGGCGTTCTAGCAGTCCTGATACTTTGGGTTGGGTCACTCGTACGTCCTCATAATCCTTATCCTGAAAAAAACCGACCATATGAATGTGGTGTTGATCACTGGGGGGAAGCTTCTGGTGGACTGTTCAGGAATCAATTTTTTGTCGTCGCTATTTTGTTTGTCGTCTTTGATGTCGAAGCGATGTTTCTTTTCCCTTGGGCTGTCGTTCTCAATGAAATCAGCTTTATAGGATATCTCGAAATGTTCGTGTTTATCTTCTTGCTGTTAGTAGGGTTCATATATGCATGGGCAAAAGGAGCACTAGAATGGGAGTCCTAGAAAACCGCTTTCCTGACAATGTTTTTTTCAGCACCACAGACAGCATCATAAACTGGAGCCGACAATCCTCACTCTGGCCCGAAACTTTTGGTATCGCCTGTTGCGCCATAGAAATGATATCAACAGGCTGTTCGCGTTATGATCTTGATCGTTTTGGCGTGGTTTTCAGACCGTCTCCACGTCAATCGGATGTTATGATTATTGCGGGGACCGTAACCAAAAAGTTTGCCCCCGTTATCCGTCGCCTATATGACCAAATGCCAGAACCTCGTTGGGTTGTGGCCATGGGAACCTGTGCTATTTCAGGCGGTGTATATAACACTTATGCAGTGGTTCAGGGATCAGAACTGATTGTCCCCGTTGACGTACATGTTCCTGGCTGTCCTCCCCGACCCGAAGCTCTGATGCATGGGTTGCTCTTACTGCAAGAAAAAATCAAACGCAGTTATGTCCTCAGAAGAGATCCATCAGAGGGTCTTTTGGAAATGCCCGAATTACCACCTTCGTCAGATTTAAACAAAGAATTTGATTTTCCAACTCCAGGAGCTCAAGAGCAAAAGGACAGGAAATCATAATGGTAGAGGCCGCTGATTTTTGTGATCAAATTATCAAGCACTTTGGAAGCCGTGTACACTATGGCGGAGCAGGTATTGATATGCACTGTCTTAAAGTAAATCCCGATTATGTCGTTGATCTCTGCCACTATTTAAAGAATGATCCGACATTAAAATTCAACTTTTTATCTGATCTTTGCGGGGTTGATCACCACCCAGACAACCGTCGTTTCGAAGTCGTTTACCATCTATACTCTATCCCCCTAAGATATCGTCTCAGGGTCAAGTGTCGGCTTGATGATCCCCAGAAAGGTCAACAACCTCATATCCCCACAGTCACAGGAGTTTGGCGGACGGCTAATTGGCACGAACGGGAAACATTTGACATGTATGGCATTATTTTTGATGGACATCCAAATTTGAAACGCATTTATATGTGGGATGAGTTCGAAGGTTATCCTATGTGTAAGGACTTTCCGACCAAGGGATATAAGGATGCCTATAATCCTTATGGCGAAGAACCGGGGAGCATAAACTGAGATGACGAATGTCACAGTTTTGAATGAAACGGGTTCTAACTCCGAGGGAACAAAGGAAGTTCTCCTCAACCTTGGGCCTCAACATCCAAGTACGCATGGTGTTCTGCGGCTGGTTCTCGAACTTGATGGTGAAATCGTCGAACGCACGAGCCCCCATATAGGATATCTGCACCGAGGAACGGAAAAACTGTCGGAGGATTTTACCTATACCCAAATTATCCCCTTAACAGATCGGTTGGACTACGTCTGCCCACCCTCAACAAATCTTGCTTATGTTCTTGCGGTCGAAAAATTACTTGATATTCAGGCCCCTGAAAGAGGTCAGTATATTCGGGTAATGATGGCTGAATTATCCCGGATTTCCGGCCATCTTTTGATTGTTGGTGCCTTGCCGATGGATCTTGGGGCCATGACAACACTGTTATATTGTATGAGAGAGCGGGAAATGGTCATGGATATCATGGAAATGATTTCTGGTGCTCGCATGCATACTTCTTTTTGCCGGATTGGCGGCGTACGTGAAGATCTCCCCGAAGGGGCGGTTGAGAGGATATTAGAATTTTGTGATATTCTTTCTGATAGACTGAGCGATTATGAACAACTTGTTGCCAAAAATAGAATTTTCCTCAAAAGAACCAGGGATATTGGTGTTGTCGCTGCCGAAGATGCCATCGACATTGGCTTAAGTGGCCCTAATCTGAGGGCATCTGGTGTGAATTGGGATATTCGACGGGATAGTCCTTACGAAATATATGACCGCTTAGATTTCAATGTAGTCGTTCGCGAAAACGGTGATTGTTATGATCGCTGGATATGTAGGGTTGATGAAATTCGCGAAAGCATTCAGATGGTACGGCAATGTCTTGCTCAGATGACTGAGGGACCATTCCTGATAGATATCCCCACTATAGCCTTTCCCGTGGATAAGGACTTACTCGGTTGTTCGATGGAAACACATATCCACCATTTTGAGCTCTCGGCTTATGGGTTCAAGGTGCCGAAGGGGGAAGTCTATGTCCCGATTGAAGCTCCCAAAGGAGAAATTGGGTTCTACATCATCAGTGATGGCAGTGAAAAACCCTTCCGGATGAAAATACGCGCGCCTTCTTTTGTTAATTTACAGGCGTTGGAGACAGGAACCAAGAATATGAAATATTTGGCCGATGTCATTGCGATGCTCGGAAGTCTGGATCCGGTGATTGCAGAAGTGGATAAGTGATACATAAATTCAAGTATCAATAAGAAAACAAAGGATGTGAGTGGCGAGAATGCCTGGCAATTTAAGGGAACAAATTGAACTCATAACTGATCGCTATCCCAATCGGCGTTCAGCCATTATGCCCGCGTTGTTTCTAGCTCAAAAACAGCATGGCTATCTCTGCGGTGAAGTTCAGGCACAAGTTGCTGGTATCCTTGATGTTCCAGAGATTTGGGTGTTTGAGTTGGCTACTTTCTACACCATGTTTCATACCGAACCTATCGGGACGTTTCACATCCAGGTCTGCACAAATGTTTCTTGTCTTTTGCGTCGGGCAGACAACCTTCTCAAATTTTTGGAGAACCGACTACAGATCAAAACGGGTGAAACCACTGAAGACGGTCGTTTTAGTCTCTCAAGTGTAGAATGTTTGGGGGCTTGCGATAAGGCTCCAGCGCTAATGGTTAATCAGGATTATTTTGAAAACCAAGATGAAGATAAAATTGATCAGATCCTTGATCGGTTATCTGCCATGGGGATGAACGTTAGTCGAGATAAGTAAGGAGGATTTGAAGCCTGCATGTTTGAAAAGGTCTTATTGAGAAATATAGAAATTCCTAACAGTCATGAGATCGGTGTTTATGAAAATGCCGGTGGATATAAATCGTTGGCGACTGTTTTGAACAACTATAAACCCAATGACCTGATTGATACGGTTAAAGAGTCAAAACTTAGAGGTCGGGGAGGGGCCGGCTTTCCAACTGGAATGAAGTGGAGTTTTGTTCCAAAGGATACCAAAAAAACACCTCTTCTTTGTTGTAATGCAGATGAGGGGGAACCCGGTACCTTTAAGGATAGAGCTCTTATGGAAAAAGATCCCCATATGATGCTCGAGGGCATAGTTATTGCGGCCTATGCTATTGGTGCCAAGATTTGTTATATTTATATCCGTGGGGAATATGAACTAAGCATCAACAGGGTAGAAAATGCTATCAAGGAGGCGTACGCGAAAGGGTATCTCGGTTCTGATATTCTAGGCAGCGGTTTCGGCCTTGATGTCTATATCCACCGTGGGGCGGGAGCCTATATTTGTGGTGAAGAAACGGCACTTTTGGAATCTATAGAAGGACGCCGTGCTCAACCAAAACTCAAACCGCCATTTCCTGCAGTAGAGGGGCTCTATGGGTGTCCCACTGTTATCAACAATGTCGAAACATTTGCTTGCTTACCTCATATTATTGAACGCGGCCCAGATTGGTTTAAAAATATCGGCCCAAAAGAAAGTCCTGGGCCAAAATTATATTGCCTGAGCGGCCAGGTAAAAAGGCCTGGATTGTATGAATTGCCAATGGGAATTTCCATACGCGAACTCGTTGAAAATTATGGTGGCGGTTCCTGTTCTGGCAAAATAAAAGCCGTCATCCCTGGCGGAGTATCGGCGCCAATGTTTCCTGAAAATCAACTTGATATAGGACTGGATTTTAATTCTCTCGCTGCTGCAGGCAGTATGTTGGGTTCAGCAGGTGTGATCGTTTTGGATGATACGACGTGTATGGTTCAGGTCATAACCCGGATAACGGAATTTTTTAATCACGAATCATGTGGAAAGTGCACACCTTGTCGCGAAGGCTTGGATTGGTCAGCTAAAATCCTACGACGAATAGAAGCCGGAGAGGGTAAACATGAAGATTTAGAGCGTTTGGATAGTCTTTGTAATACTATTTTTGGTAATTCATTTTGCGCTCTCGGTGTTGGGGCCTCTTGGGCATTACAGGCCACACTCAAGCATTTTCGGGATGAATTTGTCCAACATATTGAAGAAGGAAAATGCCCGTTTCATCAATGAGAGCTAATTACGACATGTGGATTTTGTTTTTACAGCATTTGGACTTGATATAATCAGATATTGGAAAGAGCTTCTCCATGGCCAAGGTAACCATCGATGGAAAGGAATATGAAGTTGCCGATGGCAGCTTGATCCTCGAAGCTGTTATGGGCGAAGGTATCCATATTCCCACATTCTGTTATCAAAAACGACTGACGCCCTTGGCATCATGTCGTATGTGTTTGGTCGAAATTGAAGGCCAACCCAAACTTGCACCTGCTTGTGTAACTCGTGTCGCAGATGGCATGGTCGTAAATACCACGACTGAAAGAGTGTCTAATACACGTGAATCAATGCTTGAGCTTCTGCTGGCGAACCACCCCTTGGATTGTCCGATTTGTGATAAAGCAGGGGAATGTGAGTTACAGAACACAGTCTTTGAATACGGCGCGGGTGTTAGTAGTTTTCGGGATGAAAAACGGGTATTTCGCAGCAAAGATTTATCTCTCAACCAGGTAATTATTTTCAATGCTAATCGCTGTATACAATGCCAACGGTGTGTTCGCATGTGCGAAGAGGTGGTTGGAGCCGTTGCATTGGGGACGATTGACCGTGGGATGGACAGCGAAATAACTGGTTTTGAAAACAGTCTGGTTGGATGTGATCATTGTGGTAATTGCATCGAGGTTTGTCCCGTGGGGGCTTTGATGAGCCAACCCTACCGCTATACAGCGCGATCTTGGGATTTAATTGAGACAGATACCACTTGTGCCTTCTGTGGTACAGGTTGTCAGCTATCCGTCGGGAACAGGGATGGAAAATTAGCTCGGGTGCGGTCAAAGTACGAAACGGGTATAAATGGCGAAACCCTGTGTGCGAAAGGAAGATTTGGAGCTGATTTTATCGATAGTGATGACCGGTTAACAACTCCTATGGTTCGCAAGGGGCGAAAGCTTGTCTCCGTTTCCTGGGATGAAGCAATGAACACTTTACTTCAGCTTATTGGAAACAATGTTGGTATGGGGCGTTCTAGCGGGCTGGTGTCGGCGGGGCTTAGTTGTGAAACCTTATATTTATTTCAAAAAATGATGCGCACGGTTTTCCAAACCAACAATATTGACTGCTCGAACAGATGGACATCTGCTGAAGAAGACGGAAGTAAACTGTACGATGTTCTTCCAGATTTTTTTAACAGTTTTTACGAACGGGAACCATTGGAATCGTTGCTTGAGGCGGACTGTGTTCTCGTGGTTGGATCTCATGTCACGGATGATAATCCTGTTACAGATTATCTAATCCGGTTGAGCCAGCAACATAGACCGAACAGATTATTATTGGCTTCAGCGCGTCCTTCACGTCTTGATACTCAGTCCGTGGCTAGCCTCCGGTTATTACCGGGGAGGGAAGCTCGTTTATTCGCAGCTTTGGAAGCATCTCTTACATCAGAAGCGACAGGAAAAATTTCTCCTCTTTTTGATGCCTTTATCGCGCAAGCGGGAGCTTTGTTGGAAGCATCACAAAAAATAAGCATATTGATCGGATCTGACATATTTAGATCTGCCAAAGCAACGGAAGCCCTTTTTTGGTTACAGACTTATGTCATAACCCTGAAAAGTTTAGGAAAACAAGTTTCTATCCAATTTCTATTTGATCGATCTAATCAACTGGGGGCGTGGGAATTAGGTTTACTGCCGAATGTCCTCCCGGGTTGGCGTCATATATCTAACCCGGCTCACCGTACTCTTTTCGAAGAGGCCTGGAATTGTAAACTTCCTCTAACTGAAGGAGAAGATATTCACGGTATCTTACAGAGTTGTGCTGAGGGTGACATGGACATGTTGTATTGCCTTCATAGTGATCCTTTATCGTTCTATCCAGACCGTGAATTGGTCGAACAGTCACTATCAAAGGTTAAAGTTTTGGTGGTTCAGGCGTCTCACCGTTCTGCCATTACAGATCGTGCAGATATCGTATTGCCGGGTGCTGGTTATGGTGAGGAAGAGGGGACGCTTTTAAATAATGAAGGCCGTTTACAGAAATTGGAAAAATTTAGACCTCCGATTAAAAGTGCGCGATCCAATCGAGATATTTTCCAGCAAGTTACAGCTGTTTTAGGCCATCAACTCGGACCGTGTGATTCAAAGAGCCTATTTACCGAATTGTCAAAGTTAGTACCGTCTTTTTCTGGAATTAAATATACGGATATAAAAGATCCTGGCTCTCTCACCAAGATTAAGCCTGACGTTGGTCTTGCCAAGTCAACTCTTCCCCCCCGGTCGCTACCAAAAGGGGACTGTGAAAATCATCCTACGGATAGTTTTATGCTTATTACAGGTGAAAGCCGGTTCCATTCTGGCGGTCTTTCTCTTCAATCTGAGACCCTAAGAGGAATAGAAGGAGAGGCGTATATTGAAATCAATAAAGAAGTCGGGCTTGCACTTGGATTTCAAGAGAGTGAGAGAGTTACGATTAAAAGCAATAGGGGCGAGCTTAACCTCCCGATCAAGTTCAATAAATACTTTGATCCCAAGACTGTATTCATTCCTGAGAACTTTCCCGATCTCCATCTAAATAAGATGTGGGATAAAGGAGAATATCCTTGCCCTGTAAATTTAATAAAGATCGCCACTGCTTAGGATAAAAAGGTTAAGAGTGGAGGCAAAACGAAATACAGCAAAAATCTCCCAAAATAGGCAATTCAGGACACGATAAGAGAGCTATTTAAAGCCGGCGTTCAAATACAAGAATAACGCTCTTTTTTTTCGGTCCTCAGCGTAAGTGAGCTTGCTGGCTTATTGAAGCACTCCATACATACGCAGCCTGGAAAAGACTGTTTCAATGTTTGCGCCTTGTCTTACTTTCAAATTTTATCGTTCAAGTGTTTCTCTGCCTTCTCCTCCAAATCTGGTCGCAAGGTAACCAATTAAGAGACCAACAATCGCGCCTTCCAGAACAAACCAGAACGGATTGGTTAGAAATCTATTGTTACCAAATATGGACATCAGCATAGCTTCGAATTTTTCGTAAACAAAGAAAGTCAGTACAAAATTCATCCATCCGCCAAGTAACGGGGCTCTAAACCACCAAGGCAATGGTAAATTAAGGACGGGATGCCATGTGAAAATACCAAATACACCAATAATAGCCCCCATCGTTGTATACCAAAGCAATACTCCCCACCGGATCAACCAACCTGTTTCAGGTAAAAAATAAGGCATCGCAATGAAGCCGATGAGGCCAATAATAAAGCCTACGCCCTTACCGATCCCAATTCGTGTCACTAATGATGGATTTTCAAACATAGGAAATTCCTTTCCAGAGATTTCATATAATCACCACAGTACTGATATGGATTAGCAGGAGAACACACCACCAATTAAGCAAAAGCATTGATGGTAATTTTTGTCCCTCAATCATAAATTAGTGTTTTTCTCGCTAACGTTCATTGATTTTGATCAGGATCAGGCTGTTTTATTTACGGTGTGTCCTTGGTCTAGTACTGGAAGCTGGTCCTCTGTTAAGGTTTCATCTTCTAGTAATTTTCGGGCGTAGTTTTCGAGTATCAAATGGTGTTTTTTTAATATCTCTGTCGCATGCAAGAAAGCGTTGTGAACAAGCTCTTTTACAGCAATATCTATTTCTCGAGCGGTTGCTTCGCTATATTTTCGTTGCTGCTTCATAAAACTTGAAGGTGCTTCAAAGGCCGGAGAGGGATCATCGTCATAGGTCATTTCGCCAAGATTCTCATCCATGCCATAACGCATAACAATACTTCTTGCTATATCTGTAGCTTTACTCAAATCATCTGCTGCGCCCGTTGAAAATTTATTGAAAACCAATACCTCCGCAGCCCGCCCTCCTAAAAGTACGGCCATTTTATTTTCCAACTCATCACGGGTCATGAGGAAACGATCTTCTGTTGGCCGTTGAATAGTGTAACCGAGCGATCCAATACCCCTTGGAATGATTGAAACCTTATGTACCCGATCACTTCCCGGTATAGAGAGAGCAACAAGAACGTGTCCCATCTCATGGTAGGCAACAACCTTGCGTTCATGAGGGTTGAGAAGGCGATTTTTTTTCTCAAGACCAGTGATAATTCTCTCAATGGCCTCTGTGAAGTCATTGTTTGTAACACTAATATCACCGTGACGGGTGGCCAACAGTGCTGCTTCGTTTACCAGGTTAGCAAGATCAGCGCCGGTAAAGCCTGGGGTAAGAGCCGCAATAGCTTCGGGATCGACATCATCATCAAGGGTGATGTTACGCATATGAACCTTTAGAATAGCCACTCTGCCAATTTTGTCTGGCCGGTCTACAAGTATTTGTCGGTCAAAACGCCCCGCCCGTAAAAGAGCTGGGTCCAAGATTTCAGGTCTGTTCGTTGCAGAGAGCAGTACCATGCCTTCTTTAGTGGGATCAAAGCCGTCCAATTCGACCAATAACTGATTAAGTGTTTGTTCTTTTTCATCATGGCCTCCAACGCCCGGGAAAGCCCCACGCGCCCGACCCAAAGCATCAAGTTCGTCGATAAAAATGATGCAAGGTGCCTTTTGCCGTGCTTGATCGAATAAATCACGCACACGCGCCGCGCCAACACCAACAAACATCTCAACGAACTCGGAACCACTGATAGAGAAGAAAGGAACACTGGCTTCACCCGCGACCGCACGAGCAAGCAGCGTTTTTCCTGTGCCGGGAGGTCCAATGAGTAAAACGCCTTTGGGAATTCTTGCACCTAACCGGCCATAAGTCTTGGGGTTTTGAAGGAAAGCGACAACTTCTTGTAACTCAAGTTTTGCTTCATCCACTCCAGCTACATCGTCAAAGCCGATTTGAGTATCGCTTTCCATATAAACCTTGGCTTTACTTTTACCCACCGACATCATGCCATTACCGAACCCCTGACTATCGGCAAAACGGCGGATCACAAAGAGCCAAATACCAATGAAGAATAGAAAGGGGAGAAGCCAGGAAAGTATATCTTTAAGAAAACTTTGTTCGGTTCCGCCGGTTATTTTAATATCATATTGAGAAAATTCACGGGCAAGGTCGGTATCGATACGGTTTGTATAAAACTCTATCTTACCATCAGGTAGCGGTTGCTTTAGACGACCCCGTATGTGGGTCTCTGTAACAAGAATTTCCGAAACCATCCCTTCTTTAACATAATTATCGAACTGGCTGTAAGGAATGACTTCTATTTGTTGGTTTTGCTGCCACCAAATTTGCAAGAACATGATGCCAAAAAATGCTGCGACGACATACCAGAAATTTATTTGTGCTTTCCGTTCCATTTTAGCCATTCGTGGCCCCTTCAACTGATCAGATATACAAAATAGGTATGGTTGAAAATTATATTTATAAGTTACATTGACATTAATTGTACTGCCTTGACCCAGATCAGAGAAGCTTCTGATAAAAGATAACGCAAATTAGGTGGTATCATGGGAGTTATAAGGGATGCTGGGTTTTGTACTTTAAATTAGCATGATCAAGATCAATGTCTATTTTTCAATAACGGCATAGGCTTTGATCAAGACGGTTACTATAGAGATACAAAATGTTGACTTTGAAACTCGTTGGAATTGATACATATCGGGACAATGTTGCTTTCCTTGCCCGTGACTGCAATTTGTATCGACCGGAAGAGTTTCAAGCCTTTAAAAAAATCGAAGTCATGGGGAGTGGATCCAGCCTGCTGGCTCAGTTGTTGATCGTTGATGATGCAAATATTGTGGGTGGTGGCGAATTAGGCTTATCCGAGCAGGCCTTTCGACGAATGGGGCTCCAAGAAGGGGCTCTGGTGACCATTGCCCCTGCAGAACCACCTCGTAGCCTTGATCACTTAAGAAAAAAAATCCATGGACACACCCTTGATAAAAAACAAATTGAAGAGATTATCAGCGACATAGCCAGTTATCGATATTCTGAGATGGAAATAGCAGCTTTTCTGGTCTCTTCTGCTGGGTTTATGACAACCAATGAAATGCTTTCCCTTACCCGGGCAATGGCCCAGGTGGGAAATAGTTTGCAATGGAATGCCCCTATAATCGTTGATAAGCATTGTATTGGGGGGATCCCGGGTAATCGTACTTCTATGATTGTCGTGCCAATCGTTGCTGCACATGGTTTGCCTATTCCAAAAACATCATCGCGTGCGATTACATCCCCTGCAGGTACCGCGGATACCATGGAGGTTTTGGCAAAAGTTGATCTTTCAATGCATGAGATGCAGGCGGTGGTCAAAGAGTGTCACGGCTGTCTTGTTTGGGGAGGTCACGTCAACTTGTCTCCGGCTGATGACGTCCTGATTTCGGTAGAACGTCCCCTTTCGATTGATACGCGCGAACAAATGGTTGCTTCAATTATGTCGAAGAAACTATCTGCCGGGTCTACACATTTACTCATTGATATTCCCATTGGCCCCTCTGCCAAAGTGCGTAGCCACGATGAGGCAATGCGCTTGCGGAAATTATTTGAATATGTGGGAGATCAAATTGGCATCCATGTTGAAATAACAGTTACCGATGGTAAGCAACCAATTGGTAATGGTATTGGGCCCGTTCTAGAAGCGCGTGACGTCATGGCTGTCTTGAGAGGAGAACCTGGGGCACCAGCTGATCTCAGAGAAAAATCCCTCCAAATAGCGGGCGCTCTACTTGAAAATGACCCAGCTTTACGTGGAGGATCTGGTTATGAACGCGCTCTGCATTTACTGTCTTCAGGTGAAGCCCTGCGTTCGATGAATAATATCATTGATGCTCAAGGTCGGGCAACTGTTCCGGGATGTCTGGGTGATTTAACCAAAGATATCCTATCTCCCCGAGACGGAATTATCACATCAATAGATTGTTTCAGGCTGGCACGGATTACCCGTTTGGCGGGAGCTCCAATGGATAAAGGCGCGGGCATTGATCTGTTCAAAAAAGTTGGAGACACTGTTGTGAAGGGGGAGCCCCTCTACCGCATCCATGCGTGTTTTAAAACAGATTACGGGTTTACGACTAAACTTGCTGAAGAAGGGCATGGTTACGAAATTGGAGAGATCCTATGAATGCGACCTCTCTCCATTATTTACCAGGCAACAAAAATGAGGCTCAAAAGTTAGGTCAATCTCTGGCTCTTCCGGTCTATGAAATTTCCGTTCACAAATTTCCGGATGGTGAAAGTCGCGTACGTGTTAATCCAGTACAAGACGTTGTGATTCTTTATGCAACTCTCAATTCACCAAATGAAAAGCTGGTGCATTTGGCTCTCGCCGCGAGCGCGTTTAGGAAGTGTGGTGTACGACGGCTTATCCTTGTTGCACCTTACTTGTGTTATATGCGCCAGGATAAGGCGTTCGTCCCAGGGGAAGCTATCAGCCAGCAAGTAATTGGGGAAGATCTCTCGACCTATTTTGATCGGATAATCACTGTAGATCCGCATCTTCATAGAACGCCAGATCTACAGCAAATCTTCCCCGGCTGTAAAGCGGATGCCCTAAGTTCTACAGGGGCTATTGCGGCCACTCTTTTACAAGAGGAAGGAAGAGAAAATTTGATTCTGGTTGGTCCAGATAGTGAGTCAGTGCAATGGGTTGGAACAATTGCAAAATCACTCGGTGTACCCTTTTATATTGGAGATAAAAAACGAAGCGGAGATAGAAGCGTTTCCATTAATTTTTCTGATTTTGATGAAATGCCAGATGTCGATGAATTACATGACAAGCGTATCATCATTATAGATGACGTTATTTCTAGCGGAATGACGATTTGCCGCTGTGTGGAAGCTCTAAAGAGAGTTGGTGCAAATACTATTGAAGTAATCACGGTTCACATTTTATGCAGTGATGATGATATCAAAATGATGAAAGAAGTTGGCGTATCACGGATACGTTCTACCGACAGCATAAAGCATCCTACTAATGCCATAAGCCTTACCCCGATTTTAACTGAAGCTCTTAACCAGGAGATATAGATGTCTGTACAGATAAAATTCTGTGGTGCCGCAGGGACTGTAACGGGATCATGTTATTGGATGAGATTGAAGGGGTGCCAGTTTCTGGTTGACTGTGGCCTCTTTCAAGGCACAAAGACGATTAAAGAGCTAAACTACAGTCCATTTCCTTTTAACCCTTCTGAAATTGAATTTGTCCTTCTCACTCATGCTCATATTGACCACTCTGGTTTAATCCCCAAGCTTGTTAAAGGAGGCTTCAAAGGGCCTATTTATACGACTTCAGCAACCCATGATTTATTGAGTTATATGTTGCCAGATAGCGGGTATATTCAGGAGTTTGAAGTTGAGCAACTCAATCGGCGTAAAAGGCAGAGGGGACAGAAGCCTGTAAGTCCTATTTATAATCTTAGAGACGCAGAAGCTTCTATACATCAAATCCGCAACGTCTCTTATAATGAATGGCTTCGTCCTAACAACGAAGTTCAAGTCCGTTTTTGGAATGCGGGCCATATACTCGGGTCGGCCTCAATTGAAGTCGAAATCATGGACGGTGAGAGTAAACTACGCTTGCTCTTTTCCGGGGATATTGGTCCAGATCATAAGCTTTTCCATCCTGATCCTCATGCACCGAGCAATTTTGATTATGTGTTTTGCGAATCAACCTATGGAGGACGAATTCGCTCCGATGCGTCTATAGGTAGTAGGCGTGAAATTCTTATGAAAGAAATCAATGACGCCATGAAGGCTGGCGGCGCATTGATCATTCCTTCCTTCGCTGTTGAGAGAACCCAAGAACTGCTTCTAGATATTGCTTATTTGATCCGCCACGATTTGGTTCCTTGTTCAACAGTGTTTCTTGATTCTCCCCTTGCAATTCGAATTACATCAGTGTTTGCCGAACATGCACCTGATCTGGAAAATATACCAAAGGATGGTTTCCCGTTTACACATCCAGGATTTAAATTCACGGAGACATCACAAGAAAGTAAAGCAATTGCACGCTTTTCCGGGGGTGTCATCATTCTTGCAGCCAGTGGAATGTGTGATGCGGGGCGGATCCGTCACCACTTGAAAAATCATTTGTGGCGACCGAAATCCACTGTGTTACTCGTCGGTTATCAAGCGGAAGGAACACTTGGCAGCTTACTTGAAAAAGGTGTCAAAAGTGTACGCATTCAAGGAGATGCGATAGAAGTCCGAGCCCGCATTCGAAAAATTGATATTTATTCTGGACATGCTGACGGTGAGGGACTTATCCAATGGTTGAATGCACGTCAGCCTATAAAAAATGCAGTGTTTCTAACCCATGGATCTGAAAAAGCACTTGAGGCAATGCGTGAGGAATTATTAGAGCAAGGCTTTGAAGATAAACAGGTCATCATTCCCTCTCTTGATGACGAATTTGAATTACACGGCGCGGGTAAGTACACTCGGCAGCAGAAAGCCATAAGGCGACTTGAACCCGATGTTGTCGAAAAACTGGACTGGCACAACGAACTGGCACAGCTAACCCTTGATATTAGATCTTTGCTTGAACAACTTCCGAGCGATCAACAAAAAACGAATTTGTTGAAGAAGCTACATAACAGTCTCAAGAGTTAAGGTAACACTGTAAACTCTTGTTTTAATGAGAAAGAAACACGGGAATTTTTTGATTGGTAAAAAGACTTTTCGTAACACCGCCAAATACAATTTCCCTGATACGACTATGTCCCCATGCGCCAGCGATAATGAGGCCGATATTTTCATTAGCGGCAACAGACAAAATGGTATCTTCAGGAGAAGATCCTTCTTCGGTGCGGAGGGTACAATTTATTTTATGACGTAAGAGATGTGCTTGCATGTCCTTAGAAGAGATGGAGTTAGTATCAAGCTCTCCAACGGTTAGCAGGATAACTTTTTGTGCGACCTTTAATAGTGGCATTGCGTTCTTAACTGCCCGGGCAGATTCAGGGGATCCATTCCAAGCAATCAATATATTCCCTGTGATGTCATCTGGAATATCTTCTTCGGGTACCGCCAAAATCGGAAGACTGTGCGCCATAATCAATGAATCGCTAAATTCACGTTCATTGACAATATCAGATGTCGTCTGGCTGATAATCGTCAAGTCAGTAAAGCGCGCGTGAAAAGAAAGAATATCATTTTCTCGCCCTTCTAATTGCCGCCATTCACAGGTTGTTTTGTTTTTAGCAACGAGATTTTCAAAATTTAATTTTAAATTTTTTGCCTGTGTATCAGCCTCAGTACGCTTTTGATCGATTATTTCTTGGGGAAAATATCCCATTACATCATACGGAGCGCCGTAAAATATAACTTCTGGAGTTTGAAGGGGGTGAACGCCAACTATATGGACCTTCTCCCATTTCGTAGATAGCTGAAGGGCTGCATCCATTCGGGTTTTATTGGCGGGAGTGTCGTCTATAAGAACTTGGATGTCTTGTATCATTTGTTCCTCCATCCTCTTGCCGTTTAAGGACCCTAATGGGTATTGAAGTCAGACAATATATCATACCATTTAACTGCTTAAGAGAATAGGTTGCATTGATAACGATCAATTAAGAAAAGCCATGTTTGGTCTGTTTCTTAAATCTTCTACCTTAAAAGGTATAATTAAAATCTGGGTTCTTTGATTCTGGTCAGCGTAATATTTAACAATCCTCGTAAACTTATTCGAAGCTTTTATTTGAAAAAAGAACTACAATGTCCAAAGTTTTCAGCTGCTTGTTAAATGTCGTTCATTGTGTTCAATAACTTGAAACAAAAGGTTCGAAATAACTATGGAGTATCAAGATTATTACGCAGCTCTTGGTGTAGATAAAAATGCCGCACAGGATGAGATTAAGCGTGTATACCGTAAACTAGCCCGAAAATATCATCCAGATCTTAGTAAAGAAGCTGGCGCAGAAGATAAATTCAAGGAAATCAGCGAAGCCTATGAAGTGTTGGGAGATCCTGAAAAACGTGCCGCTTACGACCAGCTTGGAACAGGTAATCAAACAGGAGAGGATTTTCAACCACCTCCCGGATGGAATGAAGGGTTTGAGTTTTCTGGTGGATTTCCAGGTGGTAGAATGGATACGGGGACGACCTCTGATTTTTTTGAACATCTTTTTGGTGGGCAAAATAGATCAGGACGACCGCAAGCCCACACCGGAGGCCGAGATCATCACGCCAAGATCTTGATTGACCTTGATGACGTCTTCAAGGGGGCAACCAGATCAATTCAACTTAAAATGCCAAAAGTTACCCCGGATGGACATGTTACGACAGAATTGCGAACCCTTAATGTCAAGATTCCAAAAGGGGTTCGCCAAGGCCAACACATCCGTCTCAAGGGACAAGGTTCTTTAGGGCATGGTCAAGGAAATGCTGGAGATCTATACCTCGAGGTCGAATTTTCACAACACCGGATTTATCATGTTGATGGACGAGATATATACCTCGACTTACCCGTCGCCCCTTGGGAGGCTGCACTTGGTGGTAAAGTCAAGACGCCAACTCCTGTTGGACCAGTAGATGTCTCTATCCCTCCCAATTCAAAACAAGGAGGGAAGTTGCGCCTGAAAGGTCGTGGTATTCCAGGTAAACCATCTGGTGATTTATATATTGTTCTGCAAATAGCTCTGCCTATTGCTGATAGTGCAAAAGCAAAAAACATGTACCAAACAATGGCAGATGAACTGGCTTTTGAACCACGCGCTGGACTTGGCGTCTAAAGGATAATCGGAGATGTGCAATGCCTGATAATAAGCAATTCTCTCTCTCGTGTGAGGTGGTTAGCCAAACGCCTGAACTTACTCTTGATGAACTATGCCGACGCAGTGGTCTGACGAGTGAAAAACTCACCACTTATGTGGAAGAGGGGCTCATTATCCCCCACGGTGCCGAAACCACACAATGGCGATTTTCTAGAATGTGTCTAATTGAAGTACATAAAATCAGTAGGTTAGAGCGCGATCTTGGTCTGAACCCTGCAGGTGTTACAGTAGCTCTTGAATTGTCATCACAAATAAAAACACTGGAGGCACGTCTCCGGTATTTGGAAAAGGATCAGATCAAATAAGATGGATCTTTAACAAACCAGATTATTTTTATACCCTAAAGGCTAAAGCGTTCCCTGAATACTTACTTAAAAATGATAAGAACCTTACACTTTTATATAACCTCTTGAGATGAAGAACTGCCCGCTTTTAAATTAGGGATCCTGACCTTAAGTGCTTATAGCACATCTACTATTTTCAACGGGCCAAAGTTTAATTTACCTGGTCTTGAGGGCGATTATCAGCAGAAACATCTTTGATGTTTTGGGCAACTCGGAAGCCCATTGCAGCACGGGTCTCGTCATTAGTAAGTTGAGGTCGGGGCAATAAAACAACATTGTCGCAACTGCTAAATCCCAACTGAGAGTAAGCCTGGTTATAAATCGGTATAGACATTTCGCCGTTATTAATTGTGAGACCCGCACCAGCGATTGTTTCAAACCATAAGGCCTGCATAAGGGCTTGTAGATCAACTGCTGCACCGTGAGCGATATTGATCAGGCATGCGTTTGGCTTCATGAGGTTGAGACGGTTGGAATCAATAATGTAATGATCATTACGATTGATAGTGGAATTTTCAGTTGTTTGTTGAGCGTCGTTTAATAGGACGTAATCTGAGTTTGGTAACAAATCGTCAATGGAATGAGTAGTTTCTACAAAGCAAGAGGTACTTACCTCATTGGTAATCGCGCAAGGATCATAGGCAATTATTCGCATACCTAACTCTTGGTGGGCACGCTTGGCTATGTCCTGTCCCGCGGAGTTAAAACCAATGATGCCAAGAGTTTTTCCCTCTAACGCGGTGCACAACAAGTTTGTTGGGCACAATTCGGACCAAATATCTGCAGTACTATCGGACTGAACCAAAGGCCGACCTTCTTTAATACGCTGGCTCACCATCCATATAAGTGAAATCGCAAAATCCGATTGATCGTTACCTTGATCAAGCAAGCTATCTGGAGTGCTGGTAAGGGGTACGCCACATTGGTTTGCCGTGGCCTTAGACTTCAACATGATCACATCCTTATGAAGCCCAGGCTTATGTAAAGCCCAGGCTTCTTAATAAGTCCGAGCTTCTTACGAAGCCTTGGCCAAAGATTGCGCAACAGTCGCGCCGATCAATGAGGGGTCAGGCGCAATAGCGGCACCAACCTCACGTAGGATTCCTACTTTTTCATCAGCACTTTCACCAAACGCCGTAATGATCGCGCCAGCATGCCCCATGGTACGTCCTTTGGGAGCGCTCAGACCCGCGACATAAGCAATAACGGGCTTTGTCATATGATCCCGAATGAAATCAGCGGCTTCAGATTCTTGAGGGCCCCCAATCTCACCAATCAAAACAACGGCATTGGTTTTTGGATCGGCCTCAAAAAGCTCAAGTATATCTTTGAATGAGCTCCCGTTAATAGGGTCGCCACCAATACCAACAGAAGTAGATACACCAATTCCAAGCGCTTTCATCTGGGAAGCGGCTTCGTAACCAAGTGTCCCAGAACGGCCGACGATACCAACAGAACCTGGCAGATATATATGTCCGGGCATAATGCCGAGGAGGGCTTCACCAGGTGTAATTGTGCCTGCGCAGTTTGGACCAGTTAGACGCATACGCTCCGCTTTTGGGTATCTGCGCATGTAACGTTTAACGCTCATCATGTCTTGAGCAGGGATACCGTCGGTCACTGAAACGCAAAACTTGATACCGGCGTCAGCGGCTTCCATAATGGAATCAGCAGCGAAGGGAGGAGGGACAAAAACAATACTTGCTGAAGCACCCGTTTGTTCAACGGCTTCTTTGACAGTGTCGAATACAGGGACGCCATTAACGATTTCACCGCCCTTACCAGGAACGACACCACCGACTATGTTGGTACCATATTCAGACATTTCTTTACTATGGAAACGAGCGATTTTGCCACTGATACCGTGGACCAGAACTTTGGTGTCGCGATCTAACAAAATACTCATGATGCTAATTCCTGCAAAGTTTGGGCCTGTGGATTTGATTTGGTGCTATTTTTCCATGCCTCGACAGAACGCTCAGCTGCTTCCGCCAGAGTTCCTGCTCGAATAATAGGAAGCCCACTACTGGCTAGAATTTTTCGACCTTCTTCGACCTTAGTTCCGGCAAGGCGGACGATGACCGGAACATCAACGGGATTGTTTTCAAGAGCCTGAACAATACCTTCAGCAACCCAGTCACAGCGGTTGATACCAGCAAATATATTCACAAGGATGGCTTTAACATTTTTGTCCGCCATCACGAGGTTAAAGGCTTTAGCAACCCGTTCAGGTGAGGCACCGCCACCAATGTCGAGGAAGTTTGCAGGTTGACCTCCCGCCACTTCGATGATGTCCATCGTTGCCATAGCAAGACCTGCACCATTCACAATGCAGCCGATTTGGCCATCAAGTGCCACATAACTTAGTCCACGATCTGCGGCTTGAGATTCTCGGAGATCTTCTTGTGACTTATCCCTAAGTTCGGAAATATCGGGATGACGGAACAACGCGTTGTCGTCAAAAGTCATTTTTGCATCAAGGGCAATAATGGCACCTTCACCCGTTACTACGAGAGGATTGATTTCCACCATCGTCGCATCGAGTTCACGAAATGCATTGTAACATCCCTTGATGGTTTCCACTGTTTCCGGAATTTGGGCAGAAGCTATACCAAGTTTGAAAGCAATCTCACGGGCCTGAAAATCAAGAATACCCGCAGCTGGCTCAACGATAGAGCGGACAATACTTTCAGGATGGCTTTCTGATATCTCTTCGATTTCCATACCACCAGATGCCGAAGCGACGACCATTATGCGTTCTGTCTTCCGATCGAGAACGAAGGCTAGGTATATCTCACGTTCTATGTTTACCGCACCTTCAACGTAAACCCGGTAGATGAACTTACCATCGGGTCCAGTCTGCTCGGTTACAAGACGCTTCCCAAACATTTGGTTTGCGGCTTCAAAGACTTGTTCTTCATCTTCGCAAACTTTTACGCCGCCGACTTTACCGCGACCACCAGTGTGGACTTGTGCCTTGACCACCCATTTACTTCCGCCAATTTCTCTGGCGCGGTAAGCAGCCTGTTCAGGGCTGTAGGCAAGACCGCCGCGGGGAATAGCGACACCGAAGTTCGCAAGGATGCTTTTAGCCTGATACTCATGGATATCCATGAAAGTTCCTTCTCCGAAAAATCTATAACTCTGTTCAACTTGCCTGTATATTTTTTTGGTGTTTTTCTTGTCTGGTGGTTTCTTTGTCGGTGGTAAGCTTTAATTTTAGGACGTAGATGCCCTGAAATTTCAAACCTTCAGTCCGTTATTTTTTACTATGAGACGACGAAATGGATTTAAGCACAACACCCCTAGTTACTGCTTTTGAGTATCCTCATGAGTAGGTATAAACCTAAACTTTAGTATTGTTTTTTGATGACATCGAGTGTAATATGCCACCTATTAGGGTAGGTTTTATGTATTTAAGGATGAGTTATGTCGGCTGTGGATAAGGCGTCGTCGGTTGCGGGACAACCGATAAAAGTGGCTCTTGCTGATAGCAATCCCTTAATGCTGTCCGCGTTGTCCGAGTTTTTTGATCGAGACCCGCGTTTCAGCTTGGTAGCGTCGGTTGGTACCGCAGAAAGCTTTCTAGAAATCACTCTGTTATCCACTTTTAGCGTTGGTATTGTTGACTGGACTCTGCCGATGTTAGGCGGAGAGCGTTTGATTGAAATCATTAGAACCCAAGAAAATCCGCCAAGGATTGTCGTTTATGCTCAAGGAGGTAATTTAGACATTCCCCGACAGGCTATGGCTGCGGGAGCAGCGGGCTATTGCTCCAGAAGTGAACCACCGGAATATCTGCTAGATACCGTCGCAAGTATCGCCAAAGGGGGGATGGTTTTCCCTTTTGTTGATGTGAGAGATTTGCGCCAAGACCCTATGCATTCCCTCACAAAACGTGAGCGCACTTTGTTAATTTCCTTGGCACAGGGGCGGACTAACAAAGAACTTGCCCGCGATCATGGCATATCGCTTAACACCGTAAAATTTCACCTGAGAAATCTTTTTGGAAAGCTGTCTGTAAGCAATCGTGCCCAGGCGATTGCCTATTATTATTCAACACAATCAGGTCAGAAACTTCCATTGATAACCCAACCTGATGAAAGTTGAGGTGACGTTTTTTTAAGACTGGTGTAAGTGCCTAAGTTAATCAAAAAAAACACGAGAATCGAGGCCTTCATCGTGCCTAAAAAAAACCTTCACTACGTGAAGAAAAATCGCACTTGACAGAAATCATTTTTTTCCCAGTTAATTCCCATCCTAGACGAACCAATTCGCAACAGGATGTCCCAAATGAGTTTCCAAACAATCGAACAAGCCCCAGCACGGCTCAACAGAAGTGAACTTGCTGTTCCCGGAAGTCAGCCACAACTATTTGAAAAAGCAGCAAAATCAGATGCTGATGTAATCTTTCTTGATTTGGAAGATGCTGTTGCGCCTGACGAAAAAGAACAGGCCCGTAAAAATATCATCCAAGCCTTGAATGATATCGATTGGGGCAGCAAATCAATGTCAGTTCGCATCAATGGCCTTGATACGCACTATATGTATCGCGACGTTGTTGATGTCGTGGAACAAGCTGGCCAACACCTTGATTTGATTATGATTCCAAAAGTTGGAACCGCGGCCGATGTCTATGCCATTGATATGCTCGTTACTCAAATCGAAGACGCTAAAGGCTTCACAAAACGCATTGGTTTTGAACACATAATCGAAACCGCTTTGGGAATGCAAAATGTCACCGAAATTGCGGCAGCCAGTCGACGAAATGAGTCCTTGCACTTTGGCGTAGCAGATTATGCCGCTTCAACCCGTGCGCGTACCACAATGATCGGTGGCGTGAACCGTGATTATGCTGTTTTGACTGACGCTGATGCCGATGATCATCGGGATGTGCATTGGGGCGATATGTGGCATTACGCAATAAGCCGTATGGTTGTTGCTGCACGGGCCAATGGTCTTCGTCCCGTTGACGGACCTTTTGGTGATTTCTCTGACCCTGATGGTTTCCGTGCCGCAGCAAAACGTGCCGCCGTTCTTGGCTGTGAAGGAAAATGGGCTATTCATCCATCACAGGTTGCATTGTCTAACGAAGTTATGAGCCCGAGTGAAGAAGAGGTTACGCGCGCGCGCCGGATCTTAGAAGCTATGGCTCAAGCTGAAAAAGAAGGTCGGGGTGCTGTTGCTCTCGATGGTCGTTTAATCGATTATGCTTCTATCCGGCAAGCCGAGGTTTTGGTTGGAAAAGCTGAGCAAATCTCTCAAGGGTAGTATTATTACGTCCAGTAAACGGTGCCCATCAAGTCAATTTGGTGGGCACCGAAATGCTTCATTAGATCTATGCTCGTAGGATTATATAAGTACGATTTTGTTGATTTATAGACATGTCGTTTATCTGAATTAAGATAAACAATCGGTACCTTATCAGATCGATTTTGGCATTCTACGGTTTTCTGTTTTTAATAAAATCCACTGCCTAAAGGCTTCTACTTTTTTAGTATTTGATTTCGTATTTGGTGAGATCAGATGATATCCGCTTGTCGGTTTTGCAATGTGCGGATGGGCCAGTATTAATCTGCCATCTTCAAGTTCCCGTTGTATCAATATGACCGGAAGCATGGATATGCCATGGCCTGCTATTGTCGCTTCGATGATCATTTCAAACTGAGAAAAATAGAGTGAACTTTGCAGTTCAGGTTTTTGTATTCCTGCGCTTTCAAACCATATGTCCCAACTCTGAAGGCGTGTTGTGTGTTGGAGTAAGCGGTAGGAAGTCAATATATCGACATTGTCTTTGGTGTGACTACTGAGTTTAGGGGAGATTACAGGTGCAAGTTCTTCTGGCATCAGATAGTCATGCTGACACCCCATCCAAGGTGGATCTCCCTGTACAATACCGATATCCACAGTGGCTTGATCAAATTGTTTGTTGTCTAGATAGGTAATTGTATTGGTGCTAATTTCCGGAAACTCAGCGGCAAAAGCCATGAGATATTCTAATAGCCATCGCGAGCCAAGTGTTGGGTAAGTCCCAATATTCAATCCGCCACTAATAGCCTGAAATTCCGGCATTCTTATAGTTGCGGCTTCCAATGTTTCCAATAGGGGCTGTATTTGAAGTAAATAATGTTGTCCGGCTGGGGTTAATTTTACTCTTTGTCGCACGCGCTCAAACAGCTTCTGTTGGAGAAGATCTTCCAAAATATTAATTTGTCGGCTAATCGCGCTTTGGGTCAAATTAACGTCGATCGCGGCTTGAGTGAAATTTTCATGCCGAGCGGCAGATTCGAAGCAAATCATGGCCATAGTAGAGGGAAGAGTGCGTCGCATTGTTTTAATTATGATCCAATAAACAGCTTAATATACGTTAGATTATTATAATTATACTCAAAAACATAGATAGTTAATTAAATATATTCATCAACTAATGAAAAAAAGGCGTTGTACTTTGTATCCTAGATTGTGCGAGGCTACAGCTAGAAATTAACTCTTTTGGATGTTTGGTTATGTCTTTTGAACAAAATAATGGGGATCCGAAAAATAGTGATCCTGATGTTTTACAAATGCAATCCTGGATGGCAGAGGATCGTATAACGGATTCAGTGGCAAGTTTTGTTGCTGGAAATGGTATTGAGAAATTAACTCTCAATTTTGATATAAGTAAATTGAGTAAGGCTTTGGATGATGTGCTTAAACTCACCAATTTTCAGGGTGATATGCAAGATCAGGGCTTTGCAGCAATTCCCCTAAATCGTCGCCCCGGCGAAGATGTCAGTGCGGCAAATGATTTATCTGGACGTTACTGGCTTAGGGCCGATGATCGCTATATTGAAGAGCCCCGCGAAGATATCGTAGATGAGGCCGCATTTTCAGAGTTTAATCCTATGTTTAAGGGCACGTATTTTGAAACGGTTCATCAAGAGTTAACGCGCCGCTTTCCTATTGGTCGAATGCGTATTCTTTCAAAAGGTCTTTATAACTGTAATTCCTGGCATAGAGACCCTGAACCAAGATTGCACATTCCATTGGTGACCAACCCTGGTGCATTATTTATCGTCAATCATCATGTCACTCATTTACCTGCGGATGGGTCCGTTTATTTCACCGATACCCGTGGTTATCATACAGCTTTGAACGGGGGAGAGCATAACCGGATACATTTGGTTGCCGCTCTAGCTTATTAATGGTTATGTTATTGAGATTTATTAATTATGTGCCTTAAAAGTATCTGAATAAAGGCAATCAGGAGATAATACATGTACGCAGGAATGTCTGGAAACAACCATGTCGGGCAGAAAAATTCTGACCTTGTGTGGGATTTCCGCAGTGATACGGTGACACGGCCGTCTGTTGAAATGCGTGCTGCTATGGCCGACGCACCTGTCGGTGATGATGTATATGATGATGATCCTACCGTTGTGATCTTACAGGAAAAGTTGGCTCAAATGGCTGGCATGGAGTCTGCCTTGTTTTTTCCTACGGGAACTCAAAGTAATCTTGCTGCTTTGCTGTACTACTGTGGTCGCGGCGATGAATATATCGCTGGGGATGAATATCATATTTTTAGGGATGAAGCTGGTGGCGCTGCTGTTCTTGGGGGTATTTCTCCTTTCCCTTTACCGACCAATAATACTGGTGGGTTAACGGTTGAACAGGTAAGCGCATCTGTAAAGCCTGACGATCCTCATTGTCCTGTTAGTAAATTGTTGTGTTTAGAAAATACGGTTGCGGGTCGAGTACAAGATCAAAGCCTAATTCAGGCACTTTCTGAAACGGCAAAAAATAAGGGCCTGTCAGTGCATTTAGATGGTGCACGTATTTTTAATGCAGCGATTAAAACTGGATTGTCGTTGAAAGAGCTGTGCGCCCCTGTTGATAGTATATCCATTTGTTTATCTAAAGGGTTAGGGGCTCCTGTAGGATCCGTTCTATGCGGAAGTCATGCCTTGATACGACAGGCAAAAAGAATGCGTAAAATCCTTGGCGGAGGGATGCGACAGGTCGGCGTTCTTGCTGCCTGTGGTCTTTACGCTTTGGAAAATAATGTTAATCGGTTGTCAGAAGATCATAATACTGCTTTGCGTTTGGCAGAGGGTTTGAATGAAATTCCAGAAGTAAGTGTCGATATTTCAGCAGTTGAAACAAATATGGTTTTCTTGAACCCCGGCGAAGGCCATCACGAGAACCTTCAAAGACATCTTGCAGATAATGGTATTTTAATCGGCCTGCAAATTCCAGAGATCAGGCTTGTCACTCATATGAATGTTGATAATGAAGCGATCGACTTTTTCATTGAAAAGACTAGGGAATATTACGCCAACAAGTAATATTATCCTGTTTAGAAGTTGTTTTTTGTAGGTTTTGATCAGGTTATGAGATAGAGGTCTGTTATTCGTTTAGCAGACCTCATTTCATGAGACGTCCTATATCTTTAGGGAACAACCTATGAAAATATCTCCTTTGCCTCCCTTAAAAAGCCTTGTTGCGTTTGAAGCTGCAGCACGCCATCTCAGCTTTACAGCCGCGGGGGTAGAGTTGAATGTGACCCAAGGGGCCGTCAGTCGACAAATTCGACAGCTCGAAAAGTACTTGGGTAAAGCATTATTCACACGTGTAAATCCAAACATTCATCTCACGTCAACAGGTATGCAGTATTATCAAACCGTCCGGAAATCATTGGAAGAGGTTTCTTCTGCAACGGGAGAGATAATTCAATGGCAAGGGGGACGTCAATTAACTGTTGCGACAACTTATGCGATGGCTTCGCTTTGGCTTTTACCTAAAATTTCACGTTTTAAAAAGCAGCACGAAGATCTGGATATTCGGATTTTAGCCTCTGATGCGCATCAGGATTTTAAATATCCAGAGTTTGATGTCGGGTTGTTCTATGCACAAAAAATTCCTTCAAATATCAAAGTAACACCGTTATTTGATGAAGAAGTTTTTCCGGTATGCAGCCCTGAGTATCTAGAAAAAAATAACAATATTAAAAAAGTAGAAGAGTTATCAAAAAGCACGCTGTTATATCTCGAAAACCTTCCAAATGAATGGATTAATTGGCCGGAATGGTTTCGCCAAGTTGGCGTAAAACCTTCCGATCCCAAAGCGCGTATTAATATCAATAACTATCCCATGCTCATCCAAGCGGCTATCGGCGGGCAAGGCGTTGCGCTCGCTTGGCGACACTTGGTTGATGATTATCTCGAAAGAGGGGAGTTGGTTCGCCCTATTGAAACCGTTTTAAAAACCGAAGCACAATTTTGTCTATTGGAGCCAGAAGTAACACGTCATACCAAAGACAATGTCGCATTATTTCGAAATTGGATTATGGAAGAACTTAATCAGAATCGAACTGTTGAGTGACGTAAAAGGAATGAGAATACTTTGTAACTTCAGGAAATACTGAATTTTTTCTGCCTTACGATAACCCCCTTAGCCTTGAGATGATAAATTAAACGCTAGAGAAGGTTAAGTTTTGAACTTAATACCCCTAATCCCATGAATAAAAATCATGGGGTGAGAGCGTAAAAATGATTTGGTTATTCCTCTAATTACCCTTCAAAGTTCTATCTAAAGAATAATAAGGACACCACACATTTTAAAGGATGTCCCATTACGTTTTGGAGAATGAACATGGAACAGAATAATCTGGTTTCACAAGAAAGCCTGCAAGCCGTCCTAAGGCCTATAGAGCAAGCTAATGGCATGCCGAATGCCAGTTATACCGAAAAGGATTTCTTCCCGGTTGAGCGAGACAATATTCTTGGAAAAACATGGGCTTGCATTGGTTTTGCAAGTGATATCCCGGCTAAAGGGTACGCCAAACCAATCGACTTTATGGGATTGCCTTTAGTCGTCCTTCGTAACCGTAAAGATGAGCTAAATGTTTATCACAATGTTTGCAGTCACCGCGGCCGAAAGTTGGTACAAGAGGAAACTAAAATTCAGGGAATGATCCGTTGTCCTTATCATTCCTGGACCTATGATTTGAATGGTGGGTTACGCGGCACTCCACATATCGGAGGAGTAGGTGAACACACCGCAGAAGGTTTCTCTTGCGAAGGAAATGGTTTGCGAGAGGTTCGCTCTGCAATATGGATGGATATGATTTTCATCAACCTTTCTGGTGACGCACCTTCCTTCGAGGAGCATATTGCCCCTCTGGAACAGCGTTGGAAGCCTTTCTGGGGCGGAAGCGGTCTGAGCGAGCTCCGGCGTGTGACCTCCGAATGCGGGCTAGAAATAGAAGTGAATTGTAACTGGAAACTCGCCGTTGAGAATTATTGTGAGAGCTATCATTTACCATTTGTTCACCCGGCACTTAATACTTATTCCCGTCTAGAAGATCATTATAATATTGAACAGGATGATCGTTTTGGTGGGCAGGGAAGCCTTGCGTACAATTTGGCTGATACTGCGGGAACAAAATTACCTATTTTTGCGGAGTGGCCAGAAGATAAACTGAGACATGCAGAATATATTGCGGTTTATCCAAATGTGCTGCTCGGCATTCAAGCTGATCACGCCTTTGCAATGCTTTTGGAACCCGTCGCTCACAATAAAACAGTCGAGCACTTAAGGGTCTACTTTGTCGGAGAAGAAGCAACGGGGGATGACTGTGCGATTAGCCGGTCAGCAATCTTGGAATCTTGGCGTATCGTGTTCGATGAAGATATTGCCGCAGTTGAAGGCATGCAACTCGGCCGAAGTTCTCCGGCATTTCAAGGCGGTGTTTTCTCTCCGATTATGGATGGTCCGACACATCACTTCAATAAGTGGGTAGCTCAATCGCTTTATGATGCCCAAAAATAAATACCGAGCACCTTACAAGAGCTGATAGCTCCCGAGAAAACTAAAAGGGGAAGCACAAATTGCTTCCCCTTTTATAGAAATCAGAATTTATGAAACTTAAGGGGCGATAAATCGCTCCCAAAACCCTTCAGGTTGCATTTCAATTTTAGGTAATAAGATATTGAAATGTTTGCGTAAATCATTATCCAACTCATCAGAGAATATTTTAGGCCAGTGATTAATCAATAAATCTTTAGCCTGTTCAATGGCCATTTCTCTCAAGTCGTGTTTGCCAGAGGCTTCCCAGTCATCGCGTGAAGACCGATCCATTAATTTGGGATAAAGATACTCACTATTCATCAATTGTAATGTTTGCGCATGACCAAGGAAGTGATTAGGGCCAGTACAGACATCATGTATGACGTCGATGGAAAGGGTTTCATCGGTTACTTCTATTCCACGCACCATGCGCATGATCGCGCCATTGATATCGTTGTCGATAACGTATTGCTCGTAGGCGACGGTTAGCAAGCTCTCTAAAAAACCAGCAGAGTGATGAATATAATTTGATCCTGCCAGAGCTGCGGCCAGGCCTGTCAAACTTTTCTCGGCACCCGCTTGGGCATCAGGAACTTTTGAATCAGAAATGCCGGATGAATTATAAATCGGTATCCGAAGGTGTTGTGCTATTTGAGCACACGCCGCGTTTAGCAGGGAAAATTCCCCTGATCCACCAGTAAAAGACCCGGTACGCAAGTCAGCCTGCGCAGGTACACACCCCATAATAAGAGGAAAGCCCGGCTTTATCAGGTTTACATAGACGATCCCGGAAAGTTGTTCCGCAAATAGTTGTACCAAAGTCCCAGCAAGAGCTGCGGGAGAGGTCGCACCTGCTTGTGGGGCTGATGATATTACGACGGGAATGTTGTGCTCGATCGCTTCGTCCAGGATTTCAACCGTTTCCATGGCGTAACGCAGAGGGCTAACCGTCCAGCAGGCGGTAAAGGAGATAATGGGTCTTTTCTCAAAGGCTTCTGCACCGCCAGCAATCATATTTGCCATCATCCTGAGATCCTTTACCTTTTCAGGTAAATAGGAGTTGGCCATTACATGTTTGTTTGTCGCGGCAAGGCAAGTATAGAACTGGTTTACATCAATATCTTCGTTCTCAAGATCCCGACAGACAACAGGACGCATGTAGAAGTGAATGTTATCGAGCTTATCGACCAAGCGACCAATGTGATAATTATCACTTGTTATGGTTTCTCTCATCCGGCCTTTGAGGTCGAGTAACTTAACCGCTTGGCCCCCTGTACCCATGTATACCCTTGCACTGCCTAGATGTAGGTCGTGTTCCGGGGTTCGACCAGCAAGTAAAACTTCGTTGGCCATAGTTTTCATAGCTTTTTCGACGAGGCTACGCGGGATATAGACACGGTTTATAGCTGGATCAACTTTACACCCGGCATTCGCGAACGTTTGCCGACAGGGGCTTTCAGTGACCTCAATACCCGTCCGTTCCAGCACGGTCAGGGCAGCATCTAAGATCCGTTCGACTTCACTCTCTAGGAGAGGCTTATAACGCCCACCCATCGCACCTGCCGGTGCTACAGGTGCTTTGATTTCGTCTTCTTTATTACTGTCGCGGTTACGGCGCCCTGGTCTACGTGCCAATTTCTTCTCCTACTAAAACCCACTTGGTGAACAGCCGCAGTTTTGCGCTGACCTTTCATTTGAGCGTAGGCGAACTTATCTCTTCAAAAATTCCTGAGGCGACGCGGGTTTATCCATGAGCGACCTACTTTGTGGTTTTAGATTTACAAGAGGTTTTAGGTTGTTTTGCTTTCTTTTCGCACGTGCTCAGGAGTTCTTTCTTCACTTGGTGAGCGCCCAAATTGCTTTCGGTAGCTTCTCGAAAAATGAGAAAATGAAACAAAGCCACAGGCTACGGCCACTTCAGAAACAGGCATGGCTGTTTGGCGTAAGAAATAACAAGCCCGCTCTAAGCGCAGTTGTAAATAAAAGAGAGAAGGCGAGTTTTGCAGGTGTTTACCAAACAATCTTTCTAACTGTCGAACTGATACCTTTGCGGTATCGGCAAGTTCTTGACGTGTCATCGGCTCTTCAAGGTTATTTTCCATAAGCTTAATCACATCAAGCAATTTTGGATTATGAATACTATAGCGTTCTACCCAGTCATTTCTTTGAGGCTCTTCAGGGGAACGACCCGTTCCGTGTAAAAATTGGTCGGCGACAGCTGTTTTTGCGTTGTTTCCAAATTTGTCAGCGACCCAGTAAAGCGCAAGATCAAAAGCTGCAGTTCCTCCTGCGCAACTAAAATGCTTGTCGCTGACTTCATAAAGGCGATCTGTAACTTCCAATGTTGGGAATAACTCACGAAAACTTTCTTGATTTTCCCAGTGTAAGGTACAAGGCGTTTTCTCCAATAACCCTGCTTTTGCAAGAAAATATGTTCCTGTTGATATCGCGCCCATTATGCGGCCTTTGCGGGCTTCTTGTCTGAGCCAGGATATTATTGCATCACTGGCATGGTAACTAACATCAATACCCGTACAAACGCATATAGCGTCGCAACTTGTAAGCTGATCCATTGGATGGTCGACTATTATTGAAGCCCCGTTACTGGCTTGAACGGGGGCACCATCTTCGGACAAAAAAGTCCATTTAAAATACTCATGTCCGACAAGCCTGTTCAACGCACGTAAAGGTTCTATGAGACTGGAAAAGCACATCATGGAAAAATCAGAGACAAGCAAGAAAGCGATTGTCATCTCGTGTTCTTCTTCTTCTTCAAATCGAATTTGATTATGGGGCTCAGTCATTTTTCGTCCGATGAAAATACTGTTGGCTTTATTTTAGATATCAACAATGCCCATATAATACTCTACAGCAAGTAAAAGAATCACTCAGTTTTTGATATGTCTTCACAAGGCCGCTTTGCATCAAAATTGGGTCGCTATAGGTCACTTGAGCATTCATTGTTCCATAAGAATATATTTGTTGTGTTAACGTTTAAGAACTAAAATGACGAAGAAACTTACCCTTGCTTCTGTTCAACTCACAGCTGGCCCGACCTTTCCTAAGGACGGGGTCGTGCGCCACCTTGATTATATTGCTCAGGCAAAAAAACTCTCTGTAGATATTCTGGTTTTTCCCGAACTATCACTCACTGGCTATGTATTAAATGAGCGCGTTCCAGACGTCGCATTGCGGTATAATGATGATATCATCACTCAAATTGCCAAAGCATCAGAAGGAATAACCGTTACTTTTAGTTTCATAGAAGAAGGTGAGGGAGTTCGTTATTTTAATTCGGCGATAACCGTTCGTGATGGCAGGGTTTTAAATCTCCACAGAAAAATCAATCTTGTGACTTATGGATTGCTCGATGAAGGAAAGCATTTTGCTTCAGGTGAAGAGGTAAATGCTTTTGCTCCGGGCTCTATTGAAAGTCAGTGGAGCGCAAGTACTTTAATTTGCGCTGACCATTGGAATCCTTTGCTCTTGAGCCTCTCAGCCTTACGCGGCTCCAATCTACTCTTGGCCCCGATTGCATCTGCTTTAGAGGCTGTTGGTGATAGCTTTTCTAACCCTGAAGGGTGGCAACAAAATTTGGGTAACACGGCTTTAACCTTTGGCAGTTATATCGTTATGAGTAACTGGATAGGAGCACAGGATAATATAACTTTTTGGGGTGGTAGTTGTATCGTATCCCCCAAAGGAAAAGTCCTCTCCACGGCGACCGATAATGAATGTCTAATAACCGCAGTGGCTGAATATTCAGAAGTAAAACAAGCCCGTTATTTGTTACCAACTCTTCGCGACTTAAACCCTCATCATTTTGTTCGTGAGTTCGCACGTAAAACTTAACCCTATTTCTGTATCCAAAAGGATAAAGCCCGATGTCATCCGACAACAACATTCTTTCATTTATACATGATACTAAATTTACTGATCTGCCCCAGGATGTTGTTGCAATGGCTGAACGCTGTTGTCTTGATTTAATAGGCGTAACTGTGGCTGGTCGACACACTGACTTGGCTCAAATCATCACAGAACATGCGACGTCTTTTTTTGCTGCAGGTACAGAGGTTTCCGCCATTCCCTTTACGGGGAAAGTCGCCAGTCCAGTCGGTGCGGCGCTTGCTACTGGCATGACAATTGATTCTTTTGATGCTCATGATGGTCACCGTTTAACCAAAGGACATGCCGGAGCTGCTGTATTACCCGCACTGTTAGCTTTTTGTTACAGCCTTGCCGAACATGACAAAAACATTGATGGACAGGAATTCTTAACAGCCTTAACCATTGGCTATGAAGTCAGCTTACGCGCAGGTATTGCACTTCACGCGACGGCTTGTGATTACCATACTTCTGGTGCCTGGAATGCAATAGGTGCTGCGGCTATGGGCGCGCGCCTGCTTAAGTTAGATCAGGACCAAACCCGTCATGCCTTGGGTATTGCTGAATATCACGGTCCACGTAGTCAAATGATGCGTTGTATTGACCATCCGACGATGTTGAAAGACGGCTCCGGATGGGGCGCAATGGCAGGAGTTAGTGCGGCTTATATGGCACGATCAGGCTTTACTGGCGCCCCAGCAATAACACTGGAAGGTGATGATGTCGCTCCTTACTGGGAAAGTCTTACGCAAGATTGGGAGATACTTGCGCAATACTTTAAACCATATCCTGTTTGTCGATGGGCTCAACCTGCGATACAGGCGGTGTCAGATTTGATGGAAAAGCGCACACTCGATCATCAATCCATTGATAAAATTGAGATCCGTACTTTTCACGAAGGACTTTGTCTTGCCGGTCATAATCCAAAAACGACAGAGGAAGCACAATATGCTATCGCTTTTCCGGTCGCTGCACTGATTGTTCGAGGGACATTAGGTGCAGAAGAAATTGCGCCACAGTCTTTACGAGATCCCTCAATTCTGTCGCTCAGTAATAAAATTGTATTGAGTGAAACTGATGAGTTTAACGCCAAGTTCCCGGGCGAACGTTGGGCTGATGTCTCTATAACTTTAAATACTGGGGAAAGATTTGATACCCCAGCTGCTTGTCCTATTGGTGATCCAGAAAATCCTCTTACGGATGATCATATACTCAAGAAATTTCAGGCACTATGTCATGGCTCGTTACATCAAAAAACTGCCGATAATATTGTTAAATCAGTAGAAAGATTAAAGAACTATCCTGGCGCCCTTACTGACCTATTAGCTCTCTTGAAACACCCGGTTTCACCGAACGGATGTAATCACAAAAAAAACAAATAGCTGCCGTTGGGTGAGTTATATATCTACTCAATTTAATATATTTTCAAGATTAGAAGGTCGACTTGAATTTGATCAAGGGGAGGGAGATTTGAAGTTGTAAAAATTAACCAATATGGTTTATTTTAGATCGACAATAAGTAGGTCAGCAGAGAAAAGGCGACTTCGCTCATGAGAAATTTTGTATATTCTCTTTTGTCTATCTTCATGGTTTCAGTCTGTATGATAACGTTAACACGAGCACAAGAACCTGTGTTAACTATCCACGCGGTAGATTTCCCTCCCTATGTGGTCGAGTAGCCCGAAGGAATTTCACCTTCAGGCTCTCACAGAACCGTACGTG
>OJFV01000075.1_pt1 | contig 59673 bp, 56 predicted proteins | sample 1594391 | NCBI WGS metagenome assembly OJFV01 (sample SAMN05416856, study PRJEB24817) | seawater metagenome | isolation source: Sea water | place: Canada:Atlantic | collected 2013-11 | reverse complement strand
AATGAACCAGACAGATTCAAAATCAACCCCATCCAGCAAACGCCGGGACTAAACACCTAGGCCCTGTTGGAAATATTTAATGGGCTGTCTTGCCAGCAAGAATTGATCCACATAAATTTTGGGGGCTTTCTGGCGATTGGAGCCATTTAGAGATAGTTGTTAACTATGTCGATACTGGAATATTAAGGCCTTAAGAAGTTTTTATTTATGAAGGCAATTTTGTCGCTGCCATCGCAGACTCAAATTGTGGAGAAGGTGATTTAAAACTTAATTAGTTTTGGCTTCTCATACCTTTTATCAAGGTAGATACTTGATTTGCCGCTTCTGGCCACTCGCGGATGTTGCCTCCTGGAAGGTAGAATTCGTAGGTTATCAGGCGATTAAAAATTCGAATGCGGCAATAAGCGTCAACCAAAGGTCCTTGTGAACAGTCTATTAAAGCTTTGTGCCCAGTTTTTTCGTCAATGCTAGCAATGGTTAGCTTTCCGCCGTTTGCCAAATTTTGTTGGTTGATCTCATCGAGGTTTGGTATTTGTTGAGGTGGGATTGTGTCATGAGGAAAGTTCGGTAGGCGAACGTTATAGGTGACGTGGATTCTTTCGATGGCTTCAGCTTTAGGCGCGTCTTCCCACAGTCCTACGAACATATTACTGCGGACAGAGAGTCTGTTGGTATAGGCAATTGGGAAAAAGTCCGTAGGAACAAAATAAACATCTGGACCAACAGCATATCTTTGATCTTCGATTTTACCATTTTTCAATCCAGTGGCAAATTTGACCTCAGGGTAACAGGATGGGACGGGGTACACATCTACTCCCTTAACGAAGGCTTGCTGCCGAATTGACCAATGGGCGATTAGTTGTATTTGTCCTTTATCGCGAACCAATAATACAAGATGAGGGGAGGAGTACCCTTTTTTTAAAGAGAAAAAACCGACTTGTTCAAGCTCTAAAATACGGTGGCGATAAGTAGTTAAACACCAGGCGCGACCACTTGCGAGTGTCTCCCCTTGTTTAAGAATACGTGATGTTTGAAACGATCCTGTGGTTGCGATTATTGCGAGGCTAAGAAAGGCGGCAGAAGCCGCGAATTTGATATTGCTTTTAATGAGAATGATGATTGCGATGGCAAATATCATGGCCGAGATTGCGATCCCTACATCCAGAATTTGTCCGAGAGCAATGCCAGATAGCGAGTAGGCAAGAAAGACAGAAAGTTTAAGACCGAACGCACAACCAGCAAACCCAAGCGCGGCACAATCAAAATAACTCTTCCATTTATCTTTCGGGCCGATGAAGGATTCAGCCGTAATGGGGTTACGTATTGCGTAAGCTGTAAGCCTTAGAATTATTGCTACGGCTACTACGCATCCAAATAAAAAGATTATTGCGGAGCCAATAGCGTAGCCTAGATCTTGATCGCTCCAGTGAACAGGAGCTTCGATGAGTTTAGCTGCTGCAATTGCAACAACAGACAATACGGCTGTTCTCCATAAGAGAAATAGCGGAAGAAAAGGACTAACGAACGCCAAGACAAAAAATGCTAAGTAACATAAGAGAGACAAATTCTGCATCATTTAGCCAACATTCCTAAATAGTCCTCTATCCCTTGCCTGCAGTAGACGAATTTCATCAGTAATGGAAGGGCCATAACTGTAACAAACTGCCCTTATCCGAGGCGGAGTTACAAAGAAGTCGTTCATTCATTAGTAGTATGAGTTCATTTCTCTTCTTTTCAATTCGAGCATTGAGAAATCTCACTAAGAAAATGAAAGCCTATCGAAGGATAGCTTTCGTTACATTTCCTTTACTTTGCCTTTCTCTTGGTCTTGGCGCGCCTTGAAGCGCCGATAGCAAGGTTGATCCAACGGAGAAACTCATCCTGATCATCCCAAGCTGTGCTGGGAATAAGAGAATAGGACATCTTTATGGGTTTGTTCTTGCCCTCATATGTAAAGGCTTCACTACCTGATTCCTCAAAGAGGGCGAGGGTTTCTTTGTCTGTTTTAAGATAAATATCCCCGTCTGCTTCTAAGGCAAACATCGTGTCCTCAAAGTACAACCCATGACCACCAAACATTGATTTCACTCTGACGTGACCAAGCGGAAGGCAAAAATTGATGGTCTCTTCTACACAACTTGGAAGGCTTTTTTTCATGAGCATACCTTTTGGATAAACTGATCTATTCTTTGAGTTGCGGCGCCCCAGTTATCTTTTGCTGTGAAGCCGGATCGTTTTCTTGGAACCAAACTGTGATCACCATCTTCTGACCAAAAGATTTTGATGTTAGAGGAGAGGTCATAACTATCTACTTCCTCTGGTTTGCCAAAAGGATCTCTTGTTCCCTGGACAATTAAGGTTGGGCTGTTCAAGTCCTTTAAGTGCTCGGTGCGTGTTTTTTCAAGTTTTCCCGGAGGGTGAAACGGATAACCAAGGCATATTACGCCGTTTACATTGGCTTCATCGGCGATCATTGTTGCCATGCGCCCACCAAGAGATTTTCCCATGATAAATAAAGGACGATCTGAATGTTTGGTGATAACCTCTTTCCAAAAATCCAATAAGGCGGGGGCTCTATCTGGAGGTCTTTTTTTTCCTGTTATCCGCCTCTCGGCCATAAAAGGAAACTCAAATCGGCGAACTAAATAGTCAAAATTACCAAGATTTTCTGCGATACTATTCATGAATTCAGTGTCCATTGCCGCACCTGCTCCGTGCGCAAAGAGTACTGTTGCTTTGCCATTTTCGGGGCCGCTATGAAGAAAGTGGATGATTGTCATGAGCCTTTAGTGTATATTTTTAACAAGTTACGACTAATTTTGCACAGAACTACGGTACAGAGCATGAGCGATATCCGCCAGAAAGATTTGTCGAATAAGTCTGTTCAAGACATGGATTCGGAAGAACGTAAAGAAATACGCCGACGATTTGAAGAATTTGCCAATCAAGTTGGCCAAAATAATGACTCTATTCTTGCAGCGCCTGAAAAGCCCAAAAAAGTAACGAAATGGGACCCTAAAACAATGGGGCGAAGTACGGCTAAGAAGGATTAAACGAAGCCATTAGGCGGGCTGTTTTGTTCCCAATGTTGCTAGCAGACAAAATTAAAGGCCCATGTAAGGGCCCTTAATTGGATAACTATTTGTTTTCTTGTTCCCGCAAGGCAGCTGCCAGAACTTATTTTTTCCGGAATGTATCAAGGGTAACAATATTGTCGCCGCTCTCAGCCTGCTTTTTCTTTGCCGCTCTTTCAGAAGGGCTGGCATCCGCATTTGCAACTGTTTCGCTGCCTTCAAATCCGTCTTCGTCGTAGTCTTCGAGCAAATCTTCGAGATCTTCAAGCTCTTCATCAAATTCTTCGTTATCACCATTGGTAATATCGAATTGAAGTCCAAAACGAACGGATGGATCTGCAAACGCGACGATGGCGGAGTAGGGAATGCTCATGCGTTCTGGCACATCTGAGAAACTCAGGGTTATGCTGAAGCCATCCTTGCCAACTTCCAAATCCCAGAATTGATACTGGAGAATTATCGTCATCTCACCTGGATAGCGGGCTTTAAGGTGATCTGGGATGATCACATCTTCCTGCGCAGTCTTAAAGGTGATGTAAAAATGGTGATCACCGGGTAGGCCATTCTCCGCTGCATATTCGAGGGATTCCCGAACAACGTTTAGGAGGGCCTTTTCGACCATGTGGTCGTAGCGAAGTTCGCTTTCTGAAATCTCGTTATTTCCCGACATACCGCTGTCATTCCGGACGTTTGTTCGTCCTGAGTATTGTTTATTCTTTATCTACTTAACTTAGCATAGTCCCAGTTAGCAGACATTAAAAGTGGGGGCTTCTGTTGCCAGGTGCCCCCGAACCCCGCCTAAGCTTGTGAAAACCTAGGACTTAAAAGCGGTGCTCAGACTGCAATTAAGCAGCGAGAGCAACCCCACGAGAATTGTCATTTGCAATTACTCAAACGGCCCGATAACGGCGGAACCATGCCGGGCACCGAACAAATCTTTACCACGCGTGTCGATCCTATTTCGCCCCCATAATCCCTCACCAAAGAAAGTAAGAGGTAATGGTGGAGGCGCCGGGTACCGCCCCCGGGTCCACAACGCTTATTTCATAAGCACGTTTAGCACCATAGACGGCCGAAGCCGACACCTTGAATATAGTGACTATGTATAGGACTTCACAAGGGTTGATCTGAAAAACGGAGATTTTTCTTTCTCTATTATCTCTTTGGATGCAAAAATAAATGATCATAAGTACCTCTCGTAGAGGAGATTATGATCATTTTGATAGCTCTGGAAGGAACGAGAGATCAACGAGGTGTTTGTTGGGATTATTTTTGTCGATGAACACGGTAATTTTATTGTTTTTGATGTAATGGGAAGGATCGTACCAGATGTTGTTACTTTTAAAGATGTGCATTTTACCGGTAGATGGGTTTTGCCACTGAGTAAAGATTTGGTAGGGATGGCGATTATTATAAGTTATTCTTGTATTTTCCACGATTGAATCAAGCTTGGTTACAATGGGAGAGCCGTGTTTTCTAAGATAAAGCTCTTGTTTTGCCTTTAGGTGAAAAAAGAGCACCATTCCCCCGCCAATGAGGGCAAAGACACCACCAATAAAACTTACGAGCAGCGGCCCAAACCAGAGAGATGAAAAGCTGTTTATCTGTGCGTTATCGGGATCAGTCTCTTGGTAAAGAACCTCAACTATCTCCCCTTTGTAAAAGGAGGCAGGATTTGAGCCTACAGATGATTGGAATTCAATTTCTTCACCTTTGTGGGATGTGAACTGAACTCTTGGCCTGTATACGTAGCTTGATCTAGAGGTGGAAGAGCTCCCGCTTGAAGACCTTTCTCGTACGAGTTCTATTACTTCTCCGGTCGCGTGTTGAGCATTGCTGATAAAGTCCGATGTTATATTTGCCCAAATGAAGGCAACAACAAGCATTGCGATACCAATAGCGGTAAACATGTACTTTATAATAGCGAGTGCCTTCATAAAATTCTCATCTTTGGCAATTCTTAATCTATAGCCGTACCGGGGGGATAATATCTTGGGTTTGTTAAATATCGTAACACATCTTACTAAACCTGATATTTACTCGCCAGAACTGGGAGCTTCAGGTCCTATTTCAAAAACTTCTCTAATTGCGATCTCGCAGGTTGATTAATACATCTACTCCCGTGATATGATCAGCGTAAAGCGACTTGGATTCTACTGTCTTCAGATTCTGCTTAGATTTTGGCCTCTTCAGATATCGTCCCCTTATAAAGTGAAGGAAATTTAATGCACCAGTATCTCGACCTTATGAAGGACGTTCTCGAAAACGGCACCGAAAAAGGGGATCGTACAGGTACTGGGACACTTAGTGTGTTTGGGCGTCAACTGCGGTTTCATCTCGATGATGGCTTCCCATTGATGACAACGAAAAAGCTCCACCTGAAATCGATGGTTCATGAACTTCTTTGGTTTCTGTCCGGGGATACAAATATCCGCTATTTGAAAGAAAACGGCGTCCGAATTTGGGATGAATGGGCCGATGAGAATGGTGACCTCGGTCCGGTTTACGGTCATCAATGGCGCTCTTGGCCGACGCCTGATGGCGGAACAATCGATCAAATCACGAAGTTGATGGATCAAATCAAAAGCAATCCAAATTCTCGTCGACATATTGTTTCTGCTTGGAATGTCGCCGAAGTCGATAGTATGGCTTTGCCACCTTGTCATAGTCTTTTTCAGTTCTATGTTGCGGATGGAAAATTGTCCTGCCAGCTCTATCAACGCAGCGCAGATATATTCTTGGGCGTCCCATTTAACATAGCTTCTTATGCGCTTTTGACATGCATGATTGCTCAACAGTGTGACTTGTTACCAGGTGACTTTGTCCATACTTTTGGTGATACACACGTCTATACCAATCATCTGGAACAAGCTGAGATTCAGCTTAGGCGAGAGCCTCATGCTCTTCCGAGATTACGCATCAATCGAAAGCCGGACAGCATTTTTGATTATCGCTACGAGGATTTTGAAATTCTTGGGTATGATGCCCATCCTCATATCCCAGCCAAGGTATCAGTTTAAATTATCAAGACTTAATATTAGAGATAAAATAATCAGGGAAACAATCGATGCTATTTGAGAATTTGGGTACGCCATCCCTGTTATTGGACAAAGATATTCTTGAGCATAACTGCAAAATTATGCAGGAAAGAGCGCAAGAGGCAGGAATTAAACTTCGCCCCCATATGAAAACAGCTAAATCTATTGAGGCATATCACCTAGCCACTGATGGTGGTTTCGACGGTATTACAGTATCAACTCTTTCTGAGGCTGATTATTTTGCCAATGGCGGGGTTACCGATATTCTTTACGCTGTTGGGATTGTGCCTTCTAAACTTGCAGAGGCTCAACGAATTCAAGATAAAGGCGTTAAGCTCAGCCTTATCACGGATAGTTTGTCTGTCATTGGCGCTCTTGATGATGAAGCCCTTCGCTTGGAAACCACTTTCCCAATCCTTATTGAGGTAGATAGCGGCGGGCAACGCGGTGGTGTATTACCGGGTTCAGATGACTTAATTGCGATAGGTAAGGCAATTAAAGCTTCCAAACGCCTGAGCCTAGAGGGAGTGATGACCCACGCAGGCCACTCTTATCACTGTACAACACCCGAAGAGATTACGGCGATAGCTGAACAAGAACGTTTGGCTGTTGTTAGTGCGGCCGACAGGCTTCGATCTGAAGGTTTACCTTGTCCTATTGTTAGCGCTGGATCGACGCCGACGGCTGTATTCGCCAAGAGTTTTGATGGTCTTACCGATATTCGGCCCGGAGTTTATATGTTCGGGGATGTTGATCAGATGTTTATTGGGGTCTGCCGTTCTAATGAAATCGCTGTGTCCGTTCTCGCCTCTGTTATTGGTCATAATAAAGGTGCCAAACGTATTTTGATAGATGCAGGGGGGCTGGCGCTTTCCAAAGATACCAGCGCGAGTGAATTTTCCTCTCATACCGGATATGGTTTGGTATGTGATCTCTCGGGTAAAGTTCTAGAGGAACTGTACGTTGAATCCGTTCATCAAGAACATGGGTTGATTGCCTCTGTTAGTGGGGATCTGCCTTACGAAGAGTTGCCCGTTGGAAGTCGGGTGCGCATTCTACCAATTCACGCCTGTATGACGGTGGCAGCTTATGAACAATACGAAGTTCATAGTACCGACGGGGAATTACTGGCCAAATGGGATCGAGTAAATCGTTGGTGATCACGCGTATCTAAGAATTAAAGGAAAACGTAGATGACGGCTGTGTTGCGCGTGCGCGATGTGCTCATATTTGTGGGGTTGATGTGGGGTATCTTTTTTCTTAACTGGGCGCTTTCCGGTTATCTAAATACCTTTGGCCTTATACCGCGTCGAATTGACGGGTTACCAGGAATTGTCCTCTCGCCTTTTTTGCACGTTGACTATGTTCATCTTATTTCCAATACCGTTCCCTTGCTGGTCATAGGGAGTTTTGTCGCGTTTGAGGGGAAGTGGCGGTTTTGGATTGTGGCCATTGCTATTGCTATAATTGGTGGTGGCTTGGTGTGGCTAGCAGGAAGGGGGCATAGCCACATTGGTGCGAGCGGCGTGGTGTATGGTTTGTTTGCCTATGTACTCGGACGTGCTTGGTGGCAACGGAATTTTGTTTCGATACTTCTTGCTATCGTTGTTTTGGCTTTATACAGCGGGATTATTTCTACCCTGTTCATCTTTCAGTCTGGAATATCATTTGAAGGCCACCTCTTTGGGTTTTTGTCGGGTGGTCTGGTTGCTTATGTATCCTGGAAACGCGAAAAGCCACGGGGCAAAGCCTAACACTTTAGGGCCGTGGCTTTCCAAATGGTGTTACCGCGATTTACTTATGTAAGTGAGAAACCCTTGGCATAAGGATCTCTGTCATTGATGAAGATATTGTTGAGACCATGAATTCTGGCCCATCCTTCGATTGAAGGAATAATGGCATCATACGAACCCGCTTTAGCACTGTCTTCGACACGGCCCTTGAAGAGGCTGCCAATGATGCTTTCATGGACGAAGTCGCTACCAATTTGAAGTTCTCCACGTGCAACCAGTTGTGCCATTCGGGCTGATGTCCCTGTGCCACAAGGGGAGCGATCAATCGCTTTGTCGCCGTAAAATACGGCGTTTCTTGCGTGGGCTTGGGGATGGATTGCTCTACCTGTCCATTGCAGATGAGAGCATCCGCGAATGCGATCATCTTCGGGGTGCACAAAATCGTACTTATCGTTGATAAGGTTTCGGATCATCGGGCTCAGGCGTTGGATGTCTCCTGGACTTAAATCACTCAGATCGCCGTAATTTTCCTGAGGTTCAATGATGGCATAAAAGTTACCGCCATAGGCGACGTCAAAACGCAGGTTGCCAAACTCCGGGACTTCGACATCTAGATTTGAAGAGTGTAAAAAGGATGCAACGTTTCGGATGCGTACGGAGTCAACGTATTCGCCATCCATTTTATATTCGGCAATGACAAGGCCTGCAGGTGTGTCCAGGCGTAATACACCTTCTTGTTTAGGTTTGACCAAGCCGCGTTCGATCATAACCGTTACGGTGCCAATGGTACCGTGACCACACATGGGCAGACAGCCACTGGTTTCGATAAAGAGGATGCCAATATCGCAATCATCCCGGGTCGGGGGATAGAGGATGCTGCCGGACATGATGTCGTGGCCACGTGGCTCAAACATTAGGCCGGTTCTAATCCAGTCGAACTCTTCGAGGAAATGTGCGCGCCGTTCCAGCATCGAAGAACCGTTTAGGAGGGGCCCGCCACCTGCAACAACACGAACAGGGTTACCGCAGGTATGTGCATCAACACAGAAAAAAGTATGGTTTGCCACGGTGTTATTCCTCAGGACAAAAAAATTAGTCGAAACGATTAATATGAAAAGAGTCCAGATCAAATTCTGACGGGCGCTTTGCGATCATATCAGAAATGGCCCGCCCTGTTACGGCACCGGCAGTAATGCCGAGATGACCATGACCAAAGGCATAGTGTACATTAGGATGATGTCGCGATGGACTAATGACAGGAACGCTGTCTGGAGTAGAAGGCCTGCGTCCCATCCATTTGGTTCCACCTTCTCCGTTGAGATCTGGTAAATACCCTTTAGCCAGGGTGAGCAAGGTGTCACAGCGACTGTAATTGGGTTTTGCATCTATACCTGCAAACTCTACGGCACCGCCAATGCGTAATCCCATACTCATTGGTGTAGCGACGAACTTATCCTCAGCGAATAAAACCATGTTATTGAGCTCGACACCGGGGGTGGGAAGGGTGGTGTTGTAGCCGCGTTCAGTATCCAGAGTGAAGTTATCACCTAGTTTTCTGGATAAGCGCGTGGACCAAGCACCGGCAGCAATTATGAGGAGGTCAAATTCAAGAGCCTGTCCATCTTTTGTTCTGGCAAGTTTTGGTTTATTGTCTTCGAACTCGATTGCCTCAACTTCATCAATAAGATGGGTGCCGCCGTTTTTTTGAAATTCCTTTGCAAGGCCCATAACAAGGTCAGCAGGGTTTGCAAAGTGCCCCCAGTTTGCTTGGTATACGCCGCAATGCGCTTGCTCTCCAAGGGCGGGTTCTCGCTCAAGGATTTCCTGTCGGTTTAAGTGTTGAAATTCAATGCCGTTTCTTTGACTTAGATCCCAAAAATATTGGTCTTTAGCGCGTCCCTTTTCGCTCTTATAAGCCATAATAGAGCCTTCTTTTTTGAGAAGACCTTCAAGCCCGGCGTTACCGAGCAAGGGTTTGTAATCTTCGAAAGCGTTCTCAAGAAAGGCGGCCATTGCTTTGGTCGATTTCTCTACTTTTTTCTGGTTGCTTGATTTCAAGAACAGATAAAGCCAGGGAAGAAATTGCGGTAAATAGGAAAGCCGAAGGCTTAAAGGACCTAGAGGATCTAAAAGCCACCCTGGAACGTCTTTCCAAAGACCCGGAAGGGCAAAAGGAACAACTTCTGTTGCGGCAATCGCTCCCGCATTACCACAGGATGCTCCATCACCAAGCGCTTCACGCTCAACAATGGTGACATCATGACCGTCTTTGAGCAGGTAGTTACCACTACAAAGGCCAATAATGCCTGATCCAATGATCAGAATTCGCTTTTTTGTTCCATTACCCATCCGGGGTCTCCAGAAAAATACGTTATTTAAGGGGTAACCAATTGGTTACGGCCCAATTCGTTATGGCAGAATGTAGGCCGTTTTCACGGTTGTGAAGAATTCCGCAGCATAACGGCCTTGTTCCCGACTACCGTAACTTGAGCCTTTTGAACCACCAAAGGGAACATGGTAATCCACGCCAGCGGTTGGAAGGTTGACCATGGCCATGCCCGCTTTTGCATTACGCTTGAAGTCAGATGCATATTTTAACGACGTCGTACAGATGCCAGATGACAATCCAAATTCAGTGTCGTTTGCTACTGCAAGTGCTTCGTCATAATCGCTTACCCGAATGACGCTGGCTACAGGGCCAAAGATTTCTTCGCGGTTGATCCTCATGGAATTGTTTGATTCCGTAAAGAGAGCAGGGGAGAGATAGAACCCTTTGGTCGAACGTTCTAGTTGTTCGCCACCAAACGCAAGTTTGGCGCCTTCTTCCTGACCAATACGAATATAGTCCATATCCTGGGTCAGTTGGTTTTCATCAACGACGGGGCCGATATGAACGCCATCTGAAAGGGCGTTATCAATATTGAGGCCTTCCAGACGTTTGATTACTGCGGCGACAAATTGGTCGTGTACACCTTCGGTTACTATCAGGCGAGATGAGGCGGTGCAACGTTGTCCTGTAGAGAAAAAGGCACCTTGAACTGCGGTTTCTACCGCGATATCCAGATTGGCATCGTCCAGCACGATGAGAGGGTTTTTACCGCCCATCTCAAGCTGGAACTTTGCCATTCGTCCAGCACAAGTTGCGGCGACGTGTTGGCCGGTCGCAACGGAGCCCGTGAAGGTTACGCCTTTGACTTTACGGTTTGTCAGGATTTCTTCACCGACAACTGATCCGCGCCCCATAACCAGATTGAATACGCCTTCAGGAAGTCCGGAGCGAGAGATGATATCGGCAAGCGCCCAACCGCAGCCAGGAACAAGGTCCGCTGGTTTGAATACTACGGCATTGCCGTAACAAATAGCGGGGGCAATCTTCCAAGCTGGAATGGCGATTGGGAAGTTCCAGGGCGTGATAATACCAATGACACCCAATGCTTCACGGACAACTTCAATTTCGACGCCAGGGCGAACAGATGCTAGTTTGTCGCCGCTTAACCGGAGTGCTTCACCGGCAAAGAATTTAAAAATTTGCCCAGCTCGTGCCGTTTCGCCAATACCTTCAGCGAGAGTTTTTCCTTCTTCACGTGCCAGAAGTTCACCGAGTTCAGCTTTACGTGCGAGGAGCTCCGTGCCGATACAATCAAGCACATCAAATCGCTGTTGGGGTGTTGACTGCGCCCAACCTACAGACGCTTTGTCTGCGACATCAATGGCTTCACGTGTTTGTTCAGCATTGGCTTGAGTATAAACGCCAACGATTTGTGCTGTATCTGAAGGGTTGATGTTATCGCGTGCGGTGGCACCTTCGACAAAACGACCGTTAATATAATTCTGTTTCAATGTATGTCTCCCTTGGGGTGGGGATGATTAGAAAGATGGTGAACTAATCATGGTTTCTGTCAATTTTTGATATCGATCGAGAATGTGATGAACCTTAAACGAAAAAGAGGTTACCGGGTGGGAAGCACCCGGTAACCCAATCATCCTACAGCAGGGATGGGTATTATAATTATGCTGCAGGGCGTGTATCGATTGTATCTTGGATGATCTTTGAAACACGCTCGCGTTCTTCGCCAACGAGTTTCAGGCGAGGGGCGCGAACATTCTCGGAACCAACGCCTGTCATGGCTTGAGCGAGCTTGATGTATTGAACCAGTTTACTGTGAGTATCGAGATGAAGTACCGGGGTAAACCAACGATAAAGTGGTAATGCCTCGGCAAACTTCCCTTCGGTCAAAAGCTTCCAAAGACGAACGGATTCTTGAGGGAATGCGTCTGTTAACCCTGAGACCCAGCCGACGACACCAAGAGCCGCTGATTCCATAACCAAATCATCAACACCACAGAAAACGAGGAAGCGGTCGCCACAGGTGTTGAATACATCCGTTACCCGGCGGGGATCATCTGAGGATTCTTTAACGGCTACGATTGTTTCGCAGTCGACCATTTCCATGAACATTTCTGGAGAGATATCTACGCCATATACTACTGGGTTGTTGTAACACATGATCGGTAGATTTGAGGCCTTGGCGACCGTCTTGAAGTGATTAATGGTTTCACGTGCATCTGAATTATAGACCATTGCAGGTAGAACCATCAGGCCATCAATGCCGAGACCTTCACAGAGTTTTGCGTAAGAACAGGCGTTCGCTGTTGTGAATTCTGAAACGCCAGAGATAACCGGCACACGACCGTTTGAAACTTCCTGAGCTAGTTTAAGAACCTCAATTTTCTCTTCTCTTGTGAGAGAGTTGTTTTCGCCAACCGTGCCCAACATGATCAGGCCATTTACGCCCGCAGTGATCAAATTTTCGATTTGCTCGGCGGTGGTTTTTAGATCGAGACTGTCGTCATCGTGAAACTGTGTTGTAACTGCAGGGTATACGCCATTCCAGGTAACATTCATTGTCTTTTCCTTGTGCAAACGAGGCGTCCGTGTGTCGCCATTTTAAGTATTTGCAGTCATTATATTTATAAATTGGATATTGTATACAATATTTTGAATTCAATTTTGATGTTTTCAATACACTTAGCGTAACTATTTGGAACTATTTCTATTTAAGGAGAAATCCTTTCCCAATTTTATCATCCTCTTCGTAGGAAAAGATCGATTCTCCCAGGTAATGTGACTTCCCGCTCACTCTTACCTGGACGGCTTGATGGGGGCCGCAGGTAAGTTCTTTTACGGCTTCGGCGTTAAACAGACTGCCTGTTACACTCTCGAAAACTCTGACCTGTTCTAATTTAATCAAACCTTTGGTGTATTGAACGGCGATGCGTGCTGTTACCCCTGAACCTGTCGGGCTTCGATCGACTTGGCGATCAGCAAAAACACAGATGTTTGCCGTGGGATCAGATGAATAATGATCACCACCATCTGTTAGTATGGTGCCATAGAGAAAAGCCAGGTCATCAGAATCTGGATGGGATAACTTTAGGGCCTTCCTTACGGCTTGGGATATGGCGTCTGCTGCATCAACTAAATCGCGTGTTGGGGAGCGTTGGACATCAAGGTTGAGCTGTTTTGCTGAAGCCAATGCATAGAAAGCGCCGCCATAACCGATGTCGAATTGAACCGCGCCATAACCTTCGACATTGATTTCCTGGTTAGTTGCAAAGGCAAAGGCCGGCACAGACAAAAAGGAAACCTTTCCACTTTTGCCTTCTGAAACCTCGACGCTGGCGATAACAAGCCCACAGGGGCATTCAATCTTAACGGTGGTGATGGGCTCGTAGACATCCACCATTTTTTGATCAACCGCATAGCGCCCGAGAGCAATAATGGCATGCCCACACATTGTGCTGTAACCTTCGTTGTGTAGGAAGAGCACGGCAAGATCTGCTTCTGGATCGCTTGGGGGAACAAGAAGGGCTCCGTACATATCAAAGTGCCCACGCGGCTCAAACATCAAGAAATGCCTAAGATGATCAAGATTATCGCGTACATAACGCCGTTTTTCCAAAATACTATCACCAGGAATTTGGGGATAACCCTCGGTGATAATGCGCAGGGGCTCTCCGCCAGTGTGCATTTCAACAGTTTTGATGGGCACTGTTATTTTCATTTTGAATTCCGAAATTGGCTACAACATATTTTATACAATTGTATTTGGCGGATAAAAAAGCGACCCGGTCGCTTTTTTATCACTTTATCAAGATCTCAGATGTTTAGCTTCCGGCTTGGGCATCCAAGAATTCAATTAGATCATCGCAACCTGCTTGAATGTGGCTATCGAGAAGCTTTGTGGCTGCTTCAACGTTACCTTCTTTACAGTGTTTGAGCAGCCCCCAGTGATCATCGCGAGCATTTTTGCGTGCGCCAGCACTGTGAAGTTGGATCCGTAGGTAGCGGTCAATATTATTATGAAGATTTTGTACGATCGCCAGTGTTTTAGGACGATCAGCCGCAATGTAGAGAATGTGATGAAACTCAGCATTGAGCTCCCCCCACAAGGATACTTCGCCATTTTCTAGCGCAGTATCATAGCGGTCAAGGATGTCTTCTGCGTCTTGAATAAGCTCTTTTTGCATTTTTGGGATAGCGCGCGCAAACAGATCACCTTCAAGCAGACGCCGTATATCAAACAACTCCCGAATTTCTTCGCGGGATAGAGAAGATACAACAGCCCCTTTATGCGCATAGAAGGTAACAAGGCCTTCGGCTTCGAGTTGTCTCAAAGCTTCTCGAACAGGGATTCGACTAACATTGAACCTGGAAGCGATGGCATCTTGACGAAGTTGAGCGCCTTCCTTCTGTTGTCCGGATAGGATCTCTTCTCTAAGTGCTTCTGCAACGGCTTCGGTGATCGTTTGGCGTTTGAACCCGCCTGTTTTATTACTATTTTCGGCCATTCGGTTTTGGGCTTCCGTTTTTATGTTTGCCTTATTATGATGCCCTCATTGCCAATGAGGCCTTTGGGGCATATTAGGATATTTTATCCACCTTTGGCTAGCAGCTTTGGTGTATTAATCTCACCTTCTATGCATTATAGATTTGTTTTGGGGTAATAGCGGGAACTCACCTGTGGTGATTCAGAGGTGAGCTCTGAGGTAATAGTGTTCGGTAAGAGGTATTTATGACGACAATTTCATTGATTGTTGCGCACGGGAAAAATCGTGCTATTGGCAAAGATAACGTTATGCCTTGGCATATACCTGGAGATTTGAAATTCTTCAAAGCTCAAACTTTGGGTAAGCCGGTCATTATGGGCCGAAAAACTTTTCAATCCATCGGCCGTCCTCTCCCTGGGCGCTTAAACATCGTTATCACCCGTGATGAAAATTTCACTGCAGATGGTATTACAATTTGCAATAGCCTGGAAATGGCATTAGATCTTGCTCGCGCAGAAGTAATAAAACTTAATGGTGATGAATTGATGATCATCGGTGGCGCTCAGATTTATACTCAATCAATTGAATTAGCTGACCGCATGTATATAACCGAGGTGGATCTAGAGCCTGAAGCAGATGCTTTTTTCCCAAAATCAGATCCAAAAGAATGGCTGGAAAGCTATAGAGAAACACATGAACCAGCAGGAGATGCGCCGGGTTATGCATTTGTGATTTTAAATAAAAGTAATTGAAGCAGTTTTTTACTTATACTTAGTTGTTGATCACTATTGTATCATCCTTTCGTAAGGCGGGGTTTGATTGAGATTAAAAGAAATTTCTGTTGTTCCTTTTATTTCCCGTTTAAGTTTTTCTTTCAGAGTTGAACTAAAAGTTTCAAACTCAAATACCTCAATCAAAAATGCGTTCTTTCCACCGATTACATTTTTTGAATAATACGCTGCAAGCCATGCAGAGGGTGCTCCGAGCCCATTGGGGTTCGGGCGTGAGGATAGAATAGGCAGGCCATTAATCGTAATGCCAAGAGCGATGGCGTCATTTCTTGATTTGGTCACATGTCTGCCGTCGCTATTAGGGCCATCACCTGAAATATCTATCACTGCTCTCTTACTAAGAAAATCGTTGCTGTAAATTTCGTTGATAGAATAATCAATGGCCCGACTGATGGAAGTGGAAGGGGCCGTGCTTATAGCAAGCGTCGATAGTTTATCAGCAAAAGCATTCGCACTGTTCGAGCCTTCCAGCAAGGTCCAGTCTATAACAGTGCGTTGATAGTGTTGCCCGGCCCATTCAATGTAAGTAACCGCAATGCGTCCCATTGGACCGCTGCTAATTGATTGGATGACTGCAGGGTCACGTAAAGCGTCTATGTATCCCTGTCTTTGAAGGCTGGCTTCATATTCATCAACGCTATGAGAAACATCAACCGCAAGGACGAGTTCAAGATCAACAAGAGTTGGTTCTGCGTTTGATTGTAAAGGAATAAGCAAAAGGCTGGGAATAAATGAAAGTATCAGTGCTTTGTAAAATCGTGTCAGGTGTAAGAGGCTCGCGGTATTCATGCGTAGAATCCTAACGTGGCAATTGATCACCTAACTCTACACTGTATTCCTGAATTATTAATAACCATATGAAAACAGCCCCAGAAACCAGTTCTCGAAACTAGTGCTAGGGCTGTCAAAGGCAACAAAATAGAATTCAGCTTTATCTGAGTTCCGATTAATCCATAGAAATGGTCGGAGCTTGTCTCGCTGATGTTGTCAGGCTCGACCAAACACCATCGGCGATATCAGCATAGCGTTTGGCGTGTTCACCCTCTGGAGATGAGACAACGATGGGTTCGCCCTCGTCTGAGGTCAGTCTAATGTCGATATGCAAAGGCATCTCACCCAGGAATGGGCAGTCTAGTTTTTTAGCTTCGTTTCGGGCCCCGTGTTCGCCAAAGATATGGGCTTCATGTCCGCACTCAGGGCAGATGTAAACACTCATGTTCTCGATGATACCAAGTACGGGCACATCAACCTTTCGGAACATGTTAAGGCCTTTACGAGCATCAAGAAGGGCAATGTCTTGGGGGGTGGATACGATAACCGCACCGTCGAGAGGAACCTGTTGCGCCATAGTCAATTGGGCATCACCCGTTCCAGGAGGCATATCGACGATCAAGAGATCTAGCTCGCCCCAAACAACATCTCGAAGCATCTGAGTTAGAGCGCTTTGTACCATTGGGCCACGCCAAATCATCGGAGTGTCTTCGGCCACGAGGAAGCCAACAGACATACATTTGATACCATGGCGTTCCATCGGCAATAAGGTTTTGCCGTCGGGCGAAGAGGGGCGGCCACTAATACCCATCATTCTCGGCTGAGAGGGACCGTAGATATCGGCGTCCATCAAGCCGATCTTCAAGCCCTTTTTCGCAAGGGAAAGGGCAATGTTGATGGCTGTTGTTGACTTGCCGACACCGCCCTTACCGCTCGCGATAGCAACAATATGTTTGATGCCATCAAGCTCGATCTTACCACTCGGTCCCGGCTTGGGGCTTGCCTGTGGTTTAGCCGCTTGAGGCGGTTTGGTTTCTCCAGGCTGGTTTTCAGCCGTTAATATAGCGCTTACAGACAAAACACCTGGTAGAGCGTGAACAATTTTTTCTGCTGATTTACGGACGCTTTCAAATGCATCTGCTTTTTTTGGATCGATTTCAAGAGAGAAGCCAACATTTCCGTCCTTGATAATGAGGCCAGAAATCATACCAAGGCTAACAAGGTCTTTTTTACTCTCTGGCTCTATTACGGTAGCTAACGCATCGAGAATTTGTTGTTCTGTAACGCGACTCATCCTTGAAATCCCCATGTTTTATACAATATGTGCAGGTATTCTTTGTTATGTTCCTGCTCGGTTGGTAAAAGGTTATGCCTGCTTTATATGGTAGGGTCTACGGCAAAGATAAGGGTTTTATGACGCACCCGAGCCCATAATATGCAAATTTTGCGAAACGGGGCTTGTAAAATAGGTGCGTTTAGTGACAGATTCATACAAATTTGTTTGTACTTTTAATCGTTTAACACAGGGAAAATAGATGCCTTGGGATAATAAAGGTTCTGGCGGCGGTGGCCCATGGGGCGGCGGCAATGGTGGCGGTGGTGGACAACGTCCTCCAGACATCGAAGAAATGATTCGTAAAAGTCAGGATCGTGTCAAAGAAATGATCCCAGGTGGTGGCAATTTCAGCGGTAAAGGCTTTATCTTTATCCTTGGTGTTGTTTTGCTGCTCTGGCTCGCGTCCGGTTTCTATCGGGTACAACCAAACCAACAGGGTGTTGTACTGCAGTTCGGAAAGTGGATATCAACGACTGAAGCTGGTTTGAACTGGCATTATCCATATCCAATTCAGACGGTTTTAACCCCGGAAGTAACAAATATTCACCAAATCAATATTGGTTTCCGTGGAACTAATGCAGGTGGACGCGTTCAAAAACGGGCGGTAACTGAAGAAAGCCTGATGCTGACGGGTGATCAGAATATCATTGATATTAATCTGACACTGCAGTGGAAAATTGCTGAACCTGGACAGTTCCTGTTTAATATCAGGGACCCGGAAGCAACCGTTAAAATCGCAGCAGAATCTGCGCTCCGTGAAATTATTGGTCGAACCGATATTCAGCCTGCCTTGACAGAAGCGCGTGATGATATCCAGAGTAAGACACAGATTCTTCTGCAGTCGATTCTTGATGGTTATGAAGCTGGTATCCTCATTACCGAGGTTCAGCTCCAGAACGTTCAACCGCCTGCGGCTGTAATCGATGCCTTTGATGATGTTCAACGATCATTGCAGGACAAAGACAGAGCACGTAACGAAGCTGAGAAATATCGTAACGACATTATTCCTCGTGCCCGTGGTGAAGCTCAAAGACAAATTCAGCAAGCTGAAGCCTACAAAGAGCGTCTCGTAAATGAGGCAACAGGTGAAGCCGATCGTTTCTTGTCCGTCTATCGGGAATATAAACAAAATCCTGAAGTGACAATGCGTCGGATGTATCTTGAAACGATGCAGAAGGTTTTCATGAATACAGACAAAGTTATTCTTGGTGCTGATCAGGGGGGCGTTGTCCCTTATCTGCCACTTGATCAGCTTCGTAAAAATAGCCAATAAGAGGGAAAAATCTTATGAATAATAAAATTACTCTCATCATTGGCGTGCTTATCGTCGCGGGAGCTTTTCTTGCGAGCAGTATGCTGTTCACTGTTGATCAACGTGAGCAAGCCATGGTTTTACAGTTTGGTGAAGCTCAAAGGACCATTAAGGATCCCGGACTGAATTTTAAGCTTCCGTGGCAGGATGTTCAAAAGTACGAAAAGCGTGTGCTTAATCTTGATCCACCTGTAGAGCGTATCATTCTCTCTGATCAAAAGCCTTTGCTGGTCGATAGTTTTGCGCGTTACACAATTGAGGATCCGCTTCAGTTTTTCAAAACAGTTCGTTCCGAAGAAGGCGCCAAAGCTCGTCTGGGGACCATTGTTAATTCAGGTCTTCGTGTGGAACTTGGTAAAGCGACCTTGAGTACCGTTCTCTCTCCTGAGCGCGATATCTTCATGGCGCGGGTTTTGAAGCATGTCAATGAACAGGCGAAGCGATTTGGTATCGCGATTCTCGATATCCGTATTCGTCGTGCTGATCTTCCTAATGAAACCAGTCAAGCTGTGTTTGCGCGTATGAAGACAGAGCGTGAAAGAGAAGCTGCTGAGTTCCGTGCTCAAGGTTTTGAGCTCGCACAGCGTATCCAATCAACGGCCGATAGAGAAGTAACGGTTCTAACTGCTGAAGCCAAAAAAGAATCAGAAATTCTTCGCGGTCAAGGTGATGCGGCTCTTACCAAAATTCTTAATGATGCCTACGGTCAGGATCCGGAATTCTTCAAATTCTATCGTTCAATGCAGGCATACGAAGCATCTTTGACGAAAGGAACCTATATGGTTCTGACGCCAGACAGTGACTTCTTTGAGTTCTTTAGCGGACCTAATGAGTTCCTAGAAAGCAAGGTTGCTAAATAATCAGTAGTGTTTATTAGAGAGACGGTGATACCTGTACTGGTGTCACCGTCTTTTTTTTGTGCTATTTCCGAACTAGAAAACAATTAGTGTTGTTGGTGCTATGGTCGAATTATTTACTGCTTTGGCAATGGTGCTCGTAATAGAGGGCATTATACTTTCTCTTTTTCCTCATCGTTTGAAGCAGTTGCTCGAAATGATGACAAAGATGCCACACGCGACTTTACGTGGCGGCGGGCTTGCTTGTGCAAGTCTTGGAGTATTCCTTATTTGGGTATTGAGGGTAACTTAACCTTATTGTGCTACTTAATAAGGATGGAATGTCACGCATAAGTCACAATTACGCCCATTTCATCACCCATCTTCATATGCAGGCTCACTTGAACACTGTAGACTAGAGCATAAGTTATAGATGACCGCTTTCGAGCGAAAAGATTACCGGAGAAGACGCGAATGAATAATAGAGCGGATCAAAGACATAGTCATACCAAGGCTTTGGCTCAAACCCTGCCATCAAGGCCCTTGTTGATGAAACAAGGGGTTCAGCAGTGGCTGGTTGGTATGGCGGTTGTCATTGGCATTATGTCTATGGCGCTTACTGCAAAGGCCCGCTCGGCACCGGATAGTTTTGCAGATTTGGCCGAAGAATTACTCCCGACTGTGGTGAATGTTATCACTTCACAAACAATTGAACCGACGACTGAAACTGAAGGGCAACCCCAAGTTCCTCAAGGTGAAAATTTTGAAGAATTCTTCCGTGATTTCTTTGAACGTCGAGGTGGAGGCCGGCAACCTGAGCAACCGCGTCGTGGCGGCGCACAGGGATCAGGCTTTATTATTGATTCAGCTGGTCTTATTGTGACGAACAACCATGTGATTGAAGGCGCTGATGAAGTTGCTGTTCGATTGCAAGACGGAACAATTCTTGAAGCCAAGGTTATTGGCGCTGATGAAAAAACTGATTTGGCCCTGCTGAAGGTCGAAACGGACATCAAACTACCCGCCACAAGCTGGGGCAGTTCTGATGAATCTCGGATTGGTGATTGGGTCCTCGCAATTGGAAATCCTTTTGGTCTTGGAGGCTCAGTCTCTGCGGGAATCATCTCTGCCCATTCTCGCGATATCGGGTCAGGCCCTTACGACAGCTTTATTCAAACAGATGCCGCGATCAATCGTGGGAACTCTGGTGGTCCTCTGTTTAACATGGACGGTAAAGTCATCGGTGTGAACTCTGCGATCTATTCTCCTTCAGGTGGTTCTGTTGGTATCGGATTTTCTATTCCATCCGTAATGGCGCAACACATTATTGAGCAGTTGCAAGAAAATGGTGAAGTAAAACGCGGTTGGTTAGGTGTGCAGATCCAAACCGTTACTGAAGAACTCGCCGAAGGATTACGTCTTGATGAGCCAAGCGGTGCATTGGTTTCTTCCGTTTCAAAAGGTGGTCCCGCCGAAAAAGCCGGTGTGAAAGTTGGTGATGTCATTCTTACGTTCAATGGCCGTAAGGTTCCTGAGATGCGCAAGCTTCCAAGAATGGTGGCTGAGACACCCATTGGGCGCGAAGTTGATGTCGTTGTATGGCGCAAGGGGAAAAGAAAAACTGTTTCTGTTGATTTAGGCCAGTTACCTGACGACGTTGTTGCTGCGGTGGCACCAGAAAAAATCAAAAAAGAGGAAAGGAAAACAAGCAAGGTAGCGGATCTTGGGCTCTATCTTGGGAAACTCGACAGTGAGGCCCGTCAACGGTTCTCTGTTAATGACAGTGTAAACGGTGTTGTCATTACAGATGTTGTGCCTAATAGCAGTGCTGCTCAAAAGAGCCTGCGCCCCGGGGACATTATTGTCGAAGTTGATCAGGAAGAAGTTACCGATCCAGGGCAAGTCGCTTCACTTGTTGGTAAAGCAAAAGAGGCTGGTTTCCGCGTCGTAACGTTACTGGTCTTCAAGCAAGGTGAATATTCTTGGGTAGCTATTAAACTCAGTTCATAAAATTGCGATTTAATCGAATAAAAAAGGGTGCTCCCGTCGAGCACCCTTTTTTATTGTTTTCCGCAGTGTTGTGTGGAGCTTTAACAGAAGTCTCTACGTCGATATCCCTGATAAAATAACAGAGCCAAATGATCCGTGTGTTCTACTTGAAAGGCTGCTGTTTCTTTGACGATTGGTTTGGCGTGATATCCAACGCCCATACCAACAGCAGAAAGCATGGCGAGATCATTCGCGCCATCCCCTACAGCACAGACATCTGAAAGGGTGATGCCTAATTTCTTTATCAGTTCTTTTGTGGCTTCGAGTTTGGCTTCTCGACCCAAAATTGGTTCTCCAACGGTTCCGGATAGCTTATTGGATTGAATTTCCAAATCGTTGGCACGATCCTCGTTAAAGCCACAGATGTCTCTGATCTGAGAGGTGAAGTAAGTAAAACCTCCTGAGACTAATGCCGTATAGGCGCCGTGTTCTCTCATTGTTTTAACAAGAGTGTCAGCGCCAGGGTTGAGGACCATCAGGTTGGAAATGGTTTCGAGCTCTTTTTCATCGATGCCTTTAAGTAAGGCGACGCGTTCACGTAGAGATTCTTCAAAATTGAGTTCTCCGCGCATGGATTTTTCAGTGATCAAAGCGATTTCGGCACCAATGCCATGTCGCACAGCCAACTCATCGATCATTTCTTGACCAATGATGGTGGATTCCATATCCGCAACCAATAACTTTTTGCGACGGCCCGATGTCTCTTGAACGGCGAAATCGATACTCGTGCCCGCAACTTCGTTTTGAATAAGATCCTTAGCTTCAGATAGATCTAAGTCCGAAAAAAAGATGTCACAGGCTTCGTTTTCAGAAAGCCAGTCTTCCGCATCAAGTGATGCGCCATGGGTTTGTAAACATGCTGATATTGACTGAACAGTTGCGTAGTCAAGAAGGGAAATAGCTGTGGGGGCAACCAGGGTGGCGACAAAACGCATTGGATGTTGTCCTCTAGTATACTGATTTGTTTTTGTGGCTCTTAAGGTTGGGGTATAGTAGGAACCAACGAAGCATTGTTAAAGCAGAGATATCTCAAGTGATCAACGATAAGCCAAAAGTCATTGTTATTACTGGCCCAACCGCCAGCGGAAAATCTGCTCTCGGGGTAGATGCAGCCCTCGCCTTGGGGGGGGAGATAATCAATGCAGATTCCATGCAGATCTACCACGAGCTTGATGTTCTAACCGCACGGCCAGCCAAAGAGGACTTGGCTAAGGTACCTCATCGGCTGTATGGCACGATGCCCGGATCTGAACGTTGTTCGGCTGAACAATGGCGGAGTCTTGCGCTTGAAGAGATCGAAAGCGTCCATCGCTTGGGTAAGATTCCGATTCTTGTCGGGGGCACTGGTTTGTATATACGTGCGCTGGAAAAAGGTATTGCAAATATTCCCGATATTCCCGCTGATGTACGCGCTCAAGCTCAAGCGTTATTGGAAAAGCTTGGGGGAGAGAGTTTTAAGGAAAGTCTCGCAGCAATTGACCCTGAGATGGCAAATAGGCTCCACGCAGGCGATCGACAGCGATTGATCCGGGCCTGGGAGGTCATTACGCACACTGGTAAATCCATACTTGAGTGGCAACAACAGGCCCAGGGTACTGTGCCGGACTTTGATTTTATTCGGTTTGCGATGGTCCCCCCTCGAGAAGATCTCTACGACAATTGCAACAAGCGCTTCAAGATCATGCTGGAATTGGGGGCGTTAAAAGAGGTGGAGAATCTACTGAGTTTAGAACTTGATCCTTCCCTGCCGATTATGAAAGCGCTCGGGGTGCCCGAATTAGCAGAGTATTTGACAAAAAAAGTATCTCTGGATGACGTTATTTCGCGGGCGCAGCAAAATACGCGCCGTTATGCAAAGAGGCAAATGACGTGGATCAGAACACAATATAGTGACGCAAACATCGTAAATGAGAAATATTCGGAAAGGTTGAGGGGTGTTTTTTTTAACTTTATTCGCCAAAGCGGCTTGACCCTCTCATCCTAAGAGGCTAGTTTTCGCGCTCGCAACCTAAATGATGGGCCGATAGTTGTTGGCCTTTTACCTCTTTTCTTGTTACAGGCATCGGGGATAGGATTGCTCACCAATTTAAAAGCCAGTAGTTGAGAGGAATATATACAATGGCGACCGAACAGTTTACCGGCGCGGAAATAGTGATCAAAGCCCTGAAAGACCAGGGTGTGGACACCGTGTTTGGCTATCCTGGCGGCGCAGTGCTACCTATTTATGATGCCATTTTCAAACAGAACGACATTAAACATATACTCGTTCGTCAAGAAGGTGGTGCGGTGCACGCGGCTGAAGGATATGCTAGATCTACCGGTAAGGTCGGCGTCGTACTTGTGACATCTGGCCCAGGGGCAACAAATGCTGTTACTGGACTTACAGATGCTTTGCTTGATTCCATCCCTCTGATTTGTTTAACGGGACAAGTTCCGACGCATCTGATTGGTAACGATGCTTTTCAAGAAGCCGATACCACCGGTATTACGCGCCCTTGTACCAAACACAATTATCTAGTCCGTGACATTGAAAATCTGTCCCGGACCATGCACGAGGCGTTTTACGTTGCCCAAAATGGTCGTCCGGGTCCTGTTGTTATTGATCTTCCAAAAGATGTTCAGCAAGGCAAAAGCGAAACCTATTTGGCACCTGAAGAAGTCAAACATCGTAGTTATCGCCCTAAAGTTAATGGCGAGCAGGAGCATATAAAAGAAGCCGTTGAATTAATTGCGAATGCAAAGCGCCCATTATTTTACGTTGGTGGTGGAGTTATTAACTCTGGAGATCATGCCTCTGAGGTTTTAACTGAACTTGTCCGTCTAACAGGGGCTCCTTGTACAACGACCCTTATGGGGCTTGGTGCTTATCCTGGAACAGATAAGCAGTTCGTTGGAATGCTTGGCATGCACGGGACTTACGAAGCAAATCTTGCTATGTATAACTGTGATGTGATGATTAATATCGGAGCTCGCTTCGACGACCGTATTACTGGCGTTATTAGTAAGTTTTCTCCGGGTTCCAAAAAAATTCACATTGATATTGATGCGAGCTCCATAAACAAGAACGTGATGGTTGATCTTCCTATTGTTGGAGATGCTGGACGGGTTGTTGAAGAAATGCTTCGTCTTTGGAAAGAAGAAAAACGTTCTATTGAAAGTAGAGCGTTAAAAGTCTGGTGGAATGAAATCAAAGAATGGCGTTCGAAAGATTGCCTTGGTTATTCTCAAGAAGACTCTATCATAAAGCCGCAACACGCGATCAAGCGCCTGTACGAATTGACTAAAGATCGTAAGCCATACGTCACAACAGAAGTTGGCCAGCATCAGATGTGGGCCGCGCAGTATTTCCATTTTGACGAACCTAAAAAATGGATGACATCTGGCGGTCTGGGAACAATGGGTTATGGTTTGCCAGCAGCCGTTGGCGCTCAAATTGCCCACCACGATGATTTGGTTATTGATGTTTCCGGTGAAGCCTCTTTCATGATGAACATGCAAGAGTTAGGTACGATTGCTCAGTACAATTTACCTGTGAAAATCTTTATCGTAAACAATCAATGGATGGGAATGGTTCGTCAGTGGCAGCAATTGTTGCATGGCAACCGCCATTCCGAAAGTTACTCCGACGCCTTACCAGATTTTGTGAAACTTGCTGAATCTTTTGGTCTTGTTGGGATGCGTTGTGAAAAAGCAGAAGATCTTGACCGTATGTTACAAGAAATGATCGACTGCCCGCATCCGGTTCTGTTCGACTGCCGAGTGGCTAAAGAAGAGAACTGCTATCCCATGATTCCTTCTGGAGCTGGGCATAATGAAATGTTGCTGGGCCCTGAAGATGTTGCTGAGAAACCGATTTCCGAAGAGGGTATGGTTCTCGTTTGATCTTGTCGGAACCAAGAAATCGATACATAGTTCGCAAAATGTGCTCGATTAGAATTTGATTGAAACAAAGTCAGGAATTGCGTCCCATGGCGCCAATAGAAACTAACACCGAAAGCCGTACAATTGCGGTACTCGTAGATAATGAGCCCGGCGTGCTTGCTCGGGTTATCGGCCTATTTTCTGGTCGGGGATATAATATTGAAAGTTTGACGGTGACGGAGGTCGATGTTGCACACGGTCTCTCTCGCATTACCGTTGTAACTTCAGGTACAGCGCAGATACTGGAACAAATCAAAGCCCAGTTGGGCCGTCTTGTTCCTGTCCACCGCGTTCGTGACTTGAGTATAGAGGGCTCGTCTGTAGAAAGAGAACTTGCTCTTATAAAAGTTGCGGGTGCTGGTGATAAGCGTGTTGAAGCTTTACGGATAGCGGATATTTTTCGCGCCCGTGTCGTTGATTCCAGCCATGATCACTTTGTCTTTGAAATGACAGGTAAGAGTGACAAGCTGGATGTTTTTGTCGATTTAATGCAACCCCTTGGACTGATCGATGTCAGTCGTACGGGTGTTGTTGCCATCTCCCGCGGGCCAAAGGCGCTTTAGGCGATAGCAGTCCACGTGTTTTCTATTTGATATGGCTGGAAACAGCCACCCTAAGGAAGGAATAAGCTATGCGCGTCTATTATGACCGTGATGCAGATGTAAATCTGATTAAAGGTAAGAAGGTTGTAATCGTAGGTTACGGTAGCCAGGGCCACGCCCATGCTAACAATCTTAAAGACAGTGGCCTAAGTGACGTACGCGTTGCTCTGCGTTCTACTTCTAGCTCTGTTGCTAAAGCTGAAGCTGCTGGCTTCAAGGTGATGGCTCCTGCTGAAGCTGCTGCTTGGGCAGACGTTGTTATGATTTTGACTCCTGATGAAAATCAGGCAGCACTTTATAGCGCAGATCTTGCTGACAATCTGAAAGAAGGCGCAGCAATCGTTTTTGCTCACGGCCTGAACGTTCACTTCAAATTGATTGAGCCTCGTGCAGATCTTGATGTGTTCATGATTGCGCCAAAAGGTCCTGGCCATACAGTACGTAGCGAATACCTCAAAGGTGGCGGTGTTCCATGTTTGATCGCGGTTCATCAGAATGCTTCTGGTAACGCACAGGAAATCGCTCTTTCTTATGCTTCTGCTATTGGTGGTGGTCGTTCTGGTGTTATAGAAACGACTTTCCGTGAAGAGTGTGAAACTGATCTCTTTGGTGAGCAGGTTGTTCTTTGTGGCGGTCTTTGTGAGTTGATCAAAGCAGGCTTCGAAACATTGACCGAAGCTGGTTATGCGCCGGAAATGGCTTACTTTGAATGCCTACACGAAGTGAAGCTGATTGTTGATCTAATGTATGAAGGCGGTATGGCCAACATGCGTTATTCAATCTCCAACACAGCTGAGTTTGGTGATTATGTAACTGGTCCTCGCATCATTACATCTGAAACAAAAGCTGAAATGAAACGCGTTCTAGCTGACATTCAGTCAGGTCGCTTTGTTCAGAAATTTGTGCTTGATTATCAAGCCGGGCAGCCTGAGTTGAAAGCTACACGTGGTCTTAATGCTGAACACGAAATTGAAGAAGTTGGATCTCGCCTTCGTGCGATGATGCCTTGGATCGGTGCTAACAAGCTGGTTGATAAAGAAAAGAACTAATTTCTTTTCTTTAGGCATTCTATGAATGCTTAATTGTTCGCACAAAGCCCGCCTATTTGGCGGGCTTTGTTGCGTTTGGGAGAATTGTGTTCAAACATTTTGAATAAGATATTCTCAATTCACTCATACATTAAATGCAATTCTGGCTCCGCTCTGGTGGGGTGAACAATAAAAAATTACATAGATACGTCTACAATCTGCATAAATAGAGAATAATTTTTGTAATATGCGGTTTTGTTAACCAACTTTAAATCTGTTTTTCTGCACCATGTTTCTCGTAGGGGGATGAGGGAAATAGGGTTAAATATCAAATAAAAAGCAAAAGAGTAGCAAAACAGCTATTTTCGAGCTTTCACAAAGTGTGAAAAGTGATATTGTACCCGACCATCGGGACAGTCTGTTCCGGGGGAATTTTGTGACTTTCTCCAGACATAACAGGGCGCTGCCTTGCAATAATGATTTTGTGGGGGTATCCCTTGCATAATGTGTGTATGACGTTTGAAAATTAGGGATAGCTAATTCATGGTCTCTTTGTTTGGCATGTTTTCTACCGATATGGCCATCGATCTCGGTACAGCCAACACTTTGGTATATGTGAAGGGACGGGGCATTGTGCTCAATGAACCTTCAGTGGTTGCAATTGGAGAAAAAAAGGGCAAGCGGCAAGTTCTTGCTGTTGGTGACGAAGCAAAGTTGATGCTTGGTCGTACTCCAGGCAACATCCAGGCAATTAGACCTTTGCGTGATGGAGTGATCGCTGACTTTGATGTCGCGGAAGAAATGATCAAACACTTCATCCATAAAGTTCACGGACGCCGTTCTTTTGCCCGTCCTCGTATCGTGGTTTGTGTTCCTTTTGGATCGACTGCGGTTGAACGACGCGCCATCCAAGAATCTGCGGAATCTGCGGGTGCACGCGAAGTTCACCTTGTTGAAGAGCCAATGGCTGCTGCGATTGGTGCCGGGCTTCCGGTTACAGAGCCTACCGGGTCAATGGTCGTTGATATCGGCGGTGGGACAACTGAGGTTGCTGTTCTATCGTTGGGCGGTATCGTTTATTCTCGTTCAGTACGTATCGGCGGAGACAAGATGGATGAAGCTATCATTGCTTATATCCGTCGTAATCATAACCTCTTGGTTGGTGAAGCGTCCGCAGAGCGCATCAAAAAAGAGATCGGTTCGGCTTGTCCACCTGAAGATGGTGAAGGCATGACCATGGAAATTAAAGGCCGTGACTTGATGAACGGCATTCCTAAAGAACTGATTATTTCAGAACGCCAAATTGCAGAATCTCTCGCCGAACCAGTTGGTGGTATTGTTGAGGCTGTTAAGGTGGCCCTGGAACATACGGCTCCTGAGTTGGCCGCTGATATCGTTGATAAAGGCATTGTGTTGACTGGTGGCGGTGGATTGCTCCGCAACTTGGATTATGTACTTCGAGCCTCTACTGGCTTGCCAGTTTCAATAGCTGATGATCCCTTGAGTTGTGTGGCGATGGGAACTGGACGCTGCCTGGAAGACTGGAAAACGCTCCAGCATGTCCTCATTCAGATGTACTAATCTAAATTAATACGGGTTAGGTATGTCAAATCCGTAATTTAGAAAGATTTTGTTTAAACTTTTGAGCGATACTATATAGAGTAGATTCAAAGGTTTGTACGTAAGTTAGCGGTTATTGGAGTAGATCGTGAACAAGAGGGTTGGAGCTATCAGTCATATGACCACGCCTGTGCAGGCGTGGCTTCAGGGCTCTGCATATGCCTTACTTCTTGTTTTCGCTGTCGCTTTGATAATATTAGCAAAAACAGATAATATTGCTGTTGAACGCGTGCGTACCGCCGTTGTGGATAGCGTTGCGCCTTTGATGGAAGTGGCGAACCGGCCTGTCGTTGTCATCAGCGATACGATTGAAACAGCTCAAAATTATGTTGCTCTGAAGTCTGAAAATGAAGAACTCAGGCGGCAAAATGAAAATCTTCGGCGTTGGCAAATTACTGCAGCTAAACTCCAAGGTGAGAACGCTTCTCTCCGTGGCATGTTAAATTTATCTTCTGAAATCAATCCCAACGTTACAACAGCCAGAATTGTTGCTGATCAAGGCGGCGCCTTTGTGCGTTCAGTTATTGTGAATGCGGGTAATCTAGAGGGTATTACCAAAGGTCAAGCTGCTATGACAGGCTTAGGGTTGGCTGGTCGTGTAGCTGAAGTTGGTCGCCATTCAGCTCGGGTTGTGCTGCTAACTGATATCAGTAGCCGAGTGCCTGTATTTGTCGGTAGTAATCGTTCTCGGGCAATAATGGTTGGTGATAATTCTCCCTCTCCTTCGCTCCTATATCTAGACCAGGACGCCATTGTAAAACTTGGAGATACTGTCTATACTTCGGGTCAGGGCGGTGGATTTGCGCCGGGCCTTCCTGTCGGAATTGTGCATTCTCTGAGCGAAACGTCTATTAAAATTCGTCCTTACACAGACTGGGATGATCTCGAATTTTTAAGATTAGAAGATTATGCCGTGAAGCAAAATTTGGATGTATTGTACCCGGGTAGTGAGGCCGAGGGCTTACAGTGAATCCAACCTTTTGGCAACGGATTGATGGACTAGCGCGTTCTGCCTGTCCTTTTACAATTACGCTTCTTTTAACTATATTTTTTTTGATCCCTCTACATATCCCTAATTTATCCGCGGTTGTTCCCTCTGTACTTTTGATTTCGGTATTTTACTGGACTTTGTATCGCCCGGACTTGATGCCAATATGGGCTGTGTTTGGCCTCGCCTTTATTCATGATCTTCTTACCGGAATTTTATTGGGTGTAGGCCCCTTTATTCTGCTGCTTTTTTGTTTGGCGTTAAATGGGCAGCGCAAGTTTTTAGCACGAACATCCTTTTCTGTTCTTTGGGTAAGCTTTTTCATTCTTTCTAGCCTTGCTTTTACCTTCAAATGGATACTGATATACTTATTAGAGCCTGGCATTCCAGATTTTAGACCAGCATTATTTCAAAATTTAACCACCGTTGCTGTTTATCCCGCATTCTCTTGGATCTTTGCCTTGATACAGCGGTCACTTCTTAAAAGTTAGGAATTCTTGGTATGCCGATGGTTCATGAAGACCAGGACCGTCATAAGGGTTTTACCCGTAGAGTGCTGATGCTGACTTGTGGCAAAGCAGCGCTGCTATCTGCGTTGGTCGCTCGGATGTATTATCTTCAGGTGGTTGAAGCTGAGAAATACAAAACTCTTGCCGAAGACAACAGAGTTAACCTGAGATTACTTCCTCCTCGGCGGGGAAAAATTCTGGATAGGTTTGGTCAAGAACTTGCAAACAATCAACAAAATTTTCGTGTTGTTGTGGTCCGTGAACAAACACCCGATCTTGTCGCAACACTGGATGCTCTTTCAAAATTAATTAAGCTCTCTGAGCATGATTACAAACGTATCTTGCGGGATGTGAAGAGAAAAAGAGCTTTTGTACCCGTGACGGTCAAAGACAATTTAAGTTGGAACCAGGTTAGTAGTATTGAGGTGAACTCAGCCGATCTTCCCGGCGCGAGTATAGAAGTTGGTGAAACCCGTTTCTATCCGTATGGAGCTGATTTTTCTCATATTCTTGGTTATGTAGCCGCTGTTTCTGAGAAAGAGTTGACCGGAGATCCTCTCCTTGAGTTACCTGGGTTCAGAATTGGGAAAAGTGGTGTTGAGAAGTACCACGACAATGATATGCGTGGGCAAGCGGGAACCAGTGAGTTCGAGGTGAACGCCTATGGACGTGTGATCCGTGAGTTGGCACGAAATGAGGGCGGTAGTGGTCGTGAGATGATCTTAACCGTTGATGCCGGACTTCAAACCTTCGTTCAACAGCGGCTAATGAGCGAACAGTCAGCCGCGAGTGTGGTTATTGATATCAAGACGGGCGATGTGCTCGCCATGGGATCTGTTCCCTCATACGACCCCAGTGCATTTAACTTGGGGTTAAGCAGTAAGCAGTGGAATAAATTGATCAATAATCAGTTTACACCCCTTACAAATAAAGCCATTGCAGGAACTTATGCCCCAGGTTCTACTTTTAAGATGATTGTTGCACTCGCTGCGATGAAAGAAGGAATTGGAGCAACCAGCCATACAGCCTTTTGTCCAGGATTTATGAAGCTTGGAAATGCACGCTTTCATTGCTGGAAGCGTGGAGGCCATGGGCACGTCAATATGATTGAAGGGTTGCAACATTCTTGTGATGTATATTTTTATGATGTTTCCCGCAGGATTGGTGTCGATAAAATAGCTGAGATGGCCAATAAATTAGGATTAGGAAATAGGGTCAATATTGACTTGCCAGGAGAGCGATCCGGAGTCATCCCCACAAAAGCATGGAAACTTGCGAATATTGGTGAGCCTTGGCAAGGAGGGGAAACACTAATCACTTCAATTGGACAAGGCTTTGTCCTAACAACCCCACTGCAGCTGGCCGTGATGGTTTCTCGTATCGCATCAGGCGGTAAGAAAGTGATACCACGCATAACACGGGGGTATCGGGAAAACGGCAAAGCGATTGCCTATGAGCAGAAAGAATTTGAAGATCTTGGTATTCCGCAAGAACATATGCGTATGATTTATCAAGGAATGGATGCTGTTTCGAATAACCCACGAGGTACAGCGTATAAATATCGGATAAGAGAAGAAGGATGGGAACTCGCTGGGAAAACGGGTACCGCACAAGTCCGTAGAATTACATTGGCTGAGCGGCAGGCCGGTATTTTTAAAAATGAAGATTTACCATGGCGACGTAGAGACCATGGACTGTTTGTCGCTTATGCGCCCGTGGATAATCCTCGTTACGCCTGCGCGGTTGTCGTTGAGCATGGAGGAGGATCAAAGAGCGCGGCACCGATTGCCAGAGACATTTTAAGAGAAACACAACGGCGAGATCCTGCCAGAACATCGGCAATATCTTTTGATGCAAAAGTTGATGTTAATAATGCATCAGGGGATTCATAGATGAATCAGCGTGTACACTATTTAGGCAGGCATAATCCTGAAATCACCTTAGGCCAAAAAATATGGCAGTTAAATTGGGGCATGATGCTGCTCATCTGTTTGATTGCTGCTATCGGTCTTGGAATGTTGTATTCAGCTGCAAATGGAAATTTTGATCCATGGGCTTCCAAACAAGCCATCCGGTTTGGGGTTGGGTTCGTTGTCATGCTGGTCGTGGCTCTTGTTGATGTCAGGATCTGGTTTCGCTTTAGCTATTTGTTCTATATTGGAGCTCTTCTCTTGCTTGTTGGGGTGGAGGTTATGGGCAGCATTGGGATGGGAGCTCAACGCTGGATCGATCTGAAATTCATTCAGCTCCAACCCTCTGAATTGATGAAAGTTGCAATTATTTTTGCCTTAGCAAGATATTTTCATGGTGTTTCTCAAGAAGATATTGGGCGCGTTACTTTTTTGTTTATACCATTAGTTATGGTTCTGGCGCCTTCTGTGCTCGTATTGCGTCAGCCGGATCTTGGCACGACAGGGATGCTGGTGATGGCATCTGGAGCCGTATTTTTCTGTGCAGGTGTTCGATTATGGAAATTTGCCGTTGTTCTCGCCGCTGGGTTGGCTGCTATCCCGATAGGGTGGCAATTTTTACATAGTTATCAGAAGAACCGCGTTCTTATTTTCCTCAATCCCGAACAGGATCCCCTCGGCACAGGATACCATATCCACCAGTCAAAAATCGCTTTTGGATCTGGGGGCGTTTTTGGCAAAGGGTTTTTACAGGGATCTCAAAGTCATTTGAATTTCTTGCCAGAGAAACAAACCGATTTCATTTTTACAATGCTTGCCGAAGAATTTGGTATGGTCGGTGGGCTGGTTTTGCTTGGGCTGTATATTTTATTGATGGTGTACGGACTTGCAATCTCTCTGAGGTCGCGTAACCAGTTTGGAAGGTTATTGGCAATAGGGCTAACTTTTAACCTGTTTCTTTACGTGTTTATCAATATTGCAATGATCATGGGATTGGTGCCGGTCGTCGGTGTTCCCTTGCCGCTAATTTCTTATGGTGGAACCGTTATGTTGACAGTAATGATGGGGCTTGGGCTGGTAATGTCTGTTTGGCTTCACAGGGATATTAAGATTTCTCGCCATGGGGTCCACGATGAATAAATCCCATATCTCTGTATAATGTTATAGGCACCAATAGCTGTAGCGTTCGTCAAATTCTCTCTTGCGCCACATACCTTTCATGTCTGCAATAAGCCCGCTTGGTTTGACCAGCTGTTCAATACTTATGTTGGTAAGGTTGAGATAACCTTCATGGGGAACGGCACCAATTATGCAGTCATAGGCTTCGTCTGTTTCGAGGGAATGTTTGAGATTGATCTCAAAGAACTCTTCGGCTTCTTCTGGATCAGCCATGGGATCGTGTACGTCAACAATGTGCCCAAGGCTTTCTAGCTCTGAGATAATGTCCGTTACCTTGGTGTTTCGCAGGTCAGGGACATCTTCTTTAAAGGTTAGGCCCAAAATCAGAGTGCGTGGATTGGAAATGTCAGGGTTTTTAGCTTTTAACGTCTGGTGGATGGCAGTGCTGACCGCATTGCTCATCGATTCATTTGTTGATCTACCTGATAATATAACCTTGGGATCATGTCCGAAAGAGGTTGCACAGTGCGCAAGATAATAGGGATCAACACCAATACAGTGTCCCCCGACGAGGCCGGGCTGAAAATTTAAAAAGTTCCACTTGGTACCGGCTGCTTCTAGAACATCGTAAACTGAGATACCTAGTTTTTGGAAAATTATTGCAATTTCGTTGACGAAGGCAATGTTGATATCTCTTTGAGCGTTCTCGATAACTTTGGCTGCTTCTGCAGTTTTGATGTTCTTGGCAACAAATATCTTACCGCCGTTCATTGCGCCGTAAATATTGGCAAGCATTTCAGATACAGCAAGATTTTGACCGGCGACAACTTTTGTAATGGCGTCTACAGTGTGCTCGCGATCACCAGGATTAATCCGTTCCGGAGAGTAGCCGAGGAAAAAGTCTTTTCCACATTTTAATTTTGAATATTTTTCTAATAATGGTCCGCATATATCTTCGGTTACACCAGGATAGACGGTGCTTTCATAAACAACAATATTTCCAGGCTGAATGATTTTTCCGATTGTTTCAGAGGCTTTGCGGACAGGCGTTAGATCTGGGGTGTTATTTTTATCAACGGGTGTCGGTACTGTGATGATATGAACATTGTGTCCGATAAGATCATCAACATTTGAAGTAAGATGAAGTGTCGAATTTCTCAATTCTGGTGAGGAAATTTCGCCAGTTTTGTCATAGCCGTTAAGAAGCTCTGTAACCCGATCTCCATTGATGTCAAAACCAGTTACTTTGAAATATTTTGCCAAATGTACGGCAAGTGGTAAGCCTACATAACCTAAACCTATAATGGTAATGCTTGGGTTCTCGGACATGAATTTATCTACTTATTTAAATTAGGTTACTTTCTTTTAGGGGATGATCAAATCCTTAGCAATCTGAATTCCCCTACCGATAGTTCAAAGAAGATCAGTATCTTTTTCGTAATCCCATATATAGAGCAAACTTGACAATTTGTTTACCATTTTGGTGCACTTTAATTCTCATGTATTCTGTATTTAATCAAAAGGTTGCCTTATGGCTGAGTACTCAGGTATAGAGCGCCGTCTTGTCTTCCGGCTTCTCGATTATTGGGAGCGGAAGAAAGAAGGGCGAAAAATGCCATGTATGGATGATATTTTATCATCTGAACTTGCTGATGACTGGGATTGGTGTTTTTTAATTTCTCTGGGTGATGAGGGTGAAAACGCAATTTTTACTCATGTTGGTTCCTTGATCTATCCTACCGAGAGAGGGGACTTGATTGGCATAGAAGTTTCTAATTGCCCGGAAGAGACCCTTATTAAACAAGCAACAGCTTTTGTGCCTCGAGTTTTAGAACTAGGTGTCCCAGTGAGTATCGGTGGGGAATGTGAAGATGGTGGAGACAAACTTTTATACCGTAGTACCTTGATGCCACTTTCTTCCGATGATGTGTTCGTTGACGCTCTGTTTGGCGGGGCGAATTGTCGTAAAGTTACAAACGGATAACAAGGTTCAGAAGCTAGATGTCGCAGGCAGTTTCATTCGAAGTAGACACATATCAGAACAATAAATGGGTATTAGAGTGTGTCCTTGATGATAAGGATATGGCACTTTCTACGGCTAAACGGCTGTATGATAGTAAGCGGTTCCCAGCTGTGCGTGTCGTTCAGGAAACATATGACGAGGTAAGTAATTCAAGCCGTGAACGTGTGATCTTTGAATCGACTGTTGCAGACCGAGATAACCGTGTCTCTCAACAAAAAAAAGCAACAGTAGCTAAAAAACAAAATGTAGATCGCTCTGAGCGACAGCCTCTGCGTAAACGACCCAAAAAAGTAGAACCGACTAAAAAAAGTCCAAGTATATGGGTTATGGCACTTTGGTTTGTTGCAATACTCGCGGTTGGGACCAGTGCGCTAGTATACCTGAGGAGCCTTTGATCTAATTGTGGGATAGAGTTTAGATTAGATAATATTTAAGACTGAATATCTCATGAGTTAAGGGAAAGATCAAAATGACTCGTATATGAGATTTCATGATCTTTCCAACTCTCTTTAAGGTTAAATTCTAACGGTCTGATTTCAATTCCAGTGCCCTGACTTTAATTCCAGTGTATTGTGTAATCAGCGGGATCCGGACGCTTCCGTTCTTTCACCTCGCGCTCGACACTTCCGATATAGAGGAAGCCGATTATATCCATATTCTCTTCGAGCCCGAGCCCCTGTTTTACCGTAGGGTCGTAAGCAGCATTACCGGTTAACCAGATCGCACCATAATTCCGCTCATGAGCTGCGAGGAGTATGTTCTGTGCAGCGGCTCCCGCAGAGAGAACTCTCTCATTTTGTGGAACCCCCGGTTTTTCGTCGGTCATAACGGAGCAAACCACGATAACAAGTGGTGCTAATTTCGGGCGACTTCCCTCTTTTTCCAATTGTTCTGATGTGGCCTCAGGGTTTCGCTTTTTTAATGCATCAACAAAAAGGTCTGAGAGTTTACCCCGGGCATCCCCTTCAACAACAATGAAGCGCCAAGGCCGTAACCAACCGTGATCTGGTGCTGTGACCGCAGCTTGTAGCATAAAGTTGATGTCTTCTTTGGTCGGGGCGGGGTCGACCATCCATTGTGTGACGATGGATTTTCGGGACAAAAGGAACGACAAGATATTCTCCTAATAGGGTTTCGTACCGTCATAATTCAAATAGGGCATAACTTCACCTGTTTTCTATTCGATTTAAGCGGAAGATTTAAATTCTAGTACATTAATCTATTTGCAATCAATTATCATTTACACTATGTATACGGAGCGGATGAAAATCATTCTCAATGGCGAGAGAAAAATGTACGTTTGTATTTGTAATGGCTTTACTGAAAAAGATGTCAAAAACGCTGTAGGTCTTGGTGCCTCTTCAGTAGCTGGCGTCTATAAATCTATGGACTGTTCACCACAGTGTGGAAAGTGTGGATGTGACATCAAGGGTATGCTTGATGAAGAAAAAAGCCTGTCCGCTCATTTTGGTAGCATGAAACACCTTGCTGCAGAATAAATCGACATTATCCCTTTAAGATTTTAAATTTCTGAATTTTCAAAACGAATTTTGCCTTTTATGGGGAGGCCTTATTCCGGCAGCTATGAGCTTGAGTTTTGTTCATGCTAACGTGTTTTCAACTATCCTGCATTCCTGAAATACTCTTCAAATTGCTGTAAGCTCAAGATTTGATAGCTTAAATTGCTATCCGATGGAAAACCACAGATACTTAATTGTTATTTGGTGGGGCCATAAGAGTTGCCGTAATCAAGTGATCCTAATAAAGTTAGGTAAATTAAGCCTGAACCCTGCCTTTAGGGAATGTATGGCCGTGAATAAATGTTTCAGTGAGGGGTTATGAAAAACGTACAGTTGAACGCGACATATTTGAAAGATTATGTGGCGCCATCTTTTTTGGTAAATCATGTTGATTTGGACTTTGTTCTTGAGCCAAAGAAGACAATCGTAACTTCTTGTTTAAAACTGGAACGCAATCCCACGGTTGATGGCCCGTTAGTCTTAGACGGCGATGAGTTAAGGCTTGTTTCTGTCAAGGTTGATGAACGGACACTTTCAGAATCTGACTATGAGTTGGGTGATTTCACATTAACTATTGATGGGTTACCAGACAGCTGTGTTCTTGAAATAAAAACTGAAATTGATCCTGAATTAAACACTCAGCTGGAAGGGCTTTATCTGTCGAGTGGGAATTTCTGTACCCAGTGTGAAGCTGAAGGTTTTAGGCGAATCACCTTCTATCCAGATCGTCCAGATGTTATGGCGACATACACAGTTACCATACATGCAGATCTAAAACGCTATTCTATCTTACTTTCGAATGGCAATCTCATCGATCAAGGGGTTAGTGAGGACGGGAAACATTGGGCTCGCTGGCATGATCCTTTTCCAAAACCTTGTTATCTCTTTGCTCTGGTTGCTGGAGACCTTGCTTGTTATGAGGATAATTATTTCACAGGCTCTGGTCAGGACGTGGCCTTGAAAATATTTGTTGAGCACGGTAACGAAGATAAATGTGCATACGCAATGGATGCGTTGAAAAGATCAATGCGCTGGGATGAAGAGCGTTTTGGCCTGGAATATGACCTAAATATATTCAACATCGTTGCCGTTAGCGATTTCAATATGGGGGCTATGGAGAACAAAAGCCTTAATATCTTTAACTCAAAGTGTGTCCTCGCCAGTTCTGATACTGCGACGGACCTGGAGTTTGAACGTATTGAAGCCATCGTTGCCCATGAATATTTTCACAACTGGACGGGTAACAGGGTTACGTGTCGGGACTGGTTTCAGTTGAGCCTAAAAGAGGGCCTAACTGTTTATCGGGATCAGGAATTTACATCTGATATGCGTTCTGCTCCTGTAAAGCGGATACAAGATGTACGGACCTTGCGCGCCCGACAATTCCCAGAAGATGCCGGGCCTTTATCACACCCTATTCGCCCCGAAACATATATTGAGATCAATAATTTTTATACTGCTACGATCTATGAAAAGGGTGCCGAAGTCATCCGTATGATGCAGGAAATTCTTGGTCGTGATGGGTTTAGAAAAGGTGTGGATCTCTATTTCGAACGGCACGATAATCAAGCCGTAACATGTGAAGACTTTGTTGTCGCGATGGAAGATGCCAATGATATCGACCTCAAACATTTCCGGCTTTGGTACAGTCAGGCGGGAACACCAGAGGTCGATGCGACATGGTCATATGATGAAGCTCATAAAAATTTCACGTTGAACCTGTCTCAATATACGCCTGTTGCTCATGGTCAGGAAGAAAAGCATCCCTTGCACATTCCGATGACTATCGGGCTGGTCGGGCGTGATGGTAACGATCTTCCTTTATTCCTAAAGGGTGAGGATCGTAATCAAGGGGAAACAAGCAAAACCTTGCGGTTCGACCAAGAGCACCAATCGTTTACATTTACTTCTGTGGATCAATGTCCCGTGCCTTCGATCAACAGAAATTTTTCGGCACCGATAAAGCTTTCAACAAGCTACAGCGATGATGAACTCCGTTTTCTTATGGAGAACGACAGTGATGCTTTTAGTCGTTGGGATGCCTCTCAAAATAACGCCACACGTTTGATCTTGAGTATGGTGAAGACAATTCAGGAGGGCGGGCAACTTGAATACGATTCTCGTTATGCTCAGGCATTAGCTCTTAATATTGCAGACAAAACTTTGGACCCCGCTTTCCTTGCCCAAATATTAACTTTGCCCTCGATTGATTATGTTGCGGAGCAAATGCAAGTTGCTGATTTTGCAGCTGTTGATCAAGCCCGAACCTTTTTAAAGGCAGGGATTGCACGTGAGCTCTATGAGAAATTCATGGAACTCTACCTGAGTGGTAAAGAAAACGTAGCTTATAATCCCGATGCTGTTTCCGCCGGGAAGCGGGCTATTCGAAATGTAGCGCTTGGTTATTTAGGGGCAATAGAGAACGACGCTAAATGCCAAGAACTTATTGTTGGTCAGTACGAAATCTCAGATAATATGACCGACCGTATGGCAGCCTTGGTTCTTCTCGTCGATATTGAAGGAGAGGTTGGTGCGAAGGCGCTCAAATCCTTTGAACAACGCTACTCTCACGATGCCCTGGTTATGGATAAATGGTTCTCTGTTCAGGCAACTTCCAAAGTTCCAGGCGCCCTAAAACAGGTGAAAAAACTTCTGGATCACCCTTCATTTTCTTACAAAAATCCTAATAAGGTTCGGGCATTGGTTGGCGCCTTTTCTGGTGCAAATCCTGCAAAGTTCCACGCGGATGATGGGGAAGGTTATCGGTTTTTGGCTGATAGTATCATTCTTCTGAACGGCATCAATCCTCAAGTGGCTTCGAGACTGCTCTCTCCTCTTGGAGGGTGGCGACGCATGGATGATAATCATCAAAAAATGATGAAGGCAGAGTTACAGAGAATTCTGGATACTGAGAATTTATCCAAAGATGTCTTTGAAGTGGCTTCGAAATCACTCGCGGAATAGCGTTTTATCGAGCGTCTTATCAAGCCGTGAAAACGATTTTATTGAATTATGTAACAAAGTCCGCGCACTAGCGGGCTTTGTTATTTTATGAGAACTTTTCGACAATCGCCAAGGCGATCTTGCCATCCTAGAGTAACCAGCTCAGGGGTGTCTTTTTCTTCTTCCGGATATCCAATGCAACAATAAGCCACCAGGGCCCATTCTTTAGGGACTTCCAGCGTTTCCTTAACAGCTTCGGCATCGATAATCGACACCCAACCAAGACCAACTCCTTTTGCCCGTGCTGCAAGCCAGAGGGTGTGGACTGATAATACAGCGGAATATCGGAGCATCTCAGGCATTGATTGGTGGCCTAGACCGTGGCCTTGTTCCGTTTCTTCATGGGCAAAAACGGCGAGTTGTACGGGTGCTTTGTCCATTCCTGAGAGCTTCAAGTTGGCATAGAGTTGTGCACGATCTCCGTTATAACCTTCAAGAGCTTCGGCGTTTGTCTTTTCAAAATTGCCTCGAATCGCTTTTCTGCTTTGAGCACTTTCAACCAAAACATATCGCCAGGGCTGACTATTCCCAACTGAGGGTGCGAGACAGGCGAGGTCGAGTAATTCGTCTAGCATTCCCTCTGGTAATGCATAAGTTTTGAAGCTGCGGACATCCCGGCGCCATTCCAGAAGTTCGGTCAGTTTATTGCAAAAATTATCATTAAAATCTGGAGACTCTGATTTTGTCATTACGCTTGATGCCATATGCGATTGCTTGTTTTCTTTTTGAATTTGCATGGAAAGCGCAGTGCTGTCGATTGTTTTTTGATAATTGGCTTGCATGAAACTGTGATCGAAGGGAAAACTTCTGTAACTAATTGGCACCCGGTCACTGCCAGTCATTGCCAGATACTGAAAGATTTAGCCATGCCAAAAAAATCAGGCTCCCTCACAAACAGCTTTGTTCTTGGTGGTGCGCGTTCGGGTAAAAGTAGCTATGCGGAACAACTTGTCGAGAGCCAGCCTGGAGATTGTCTTTACGTTGCAACAGCAACTGTTTGGGACACTGAGATGGAAGACCGTATTGAGGAACATCGGAGCCGTCGCGGAGGAAGGTGGACAACCTATGAGGAGCCGCTTGAGTTGGTGCGATGTCTCCGAAATATAGCCCGTCCTGATGCGACTATTCTTGTGGATTGTCTCACACTTTGGGTGACGAATTTAATGATGGAAGGACGAAACCCTGACGTGGAAGGTGCACAATTGGTCGCGTCTTTACCGGAACTGAATTGCCCTGTCGTGTTAGTTTCCAATGAAGTTGGATTGGGAATCGTTCCCATGGATAAAATGTCCCGGGATTTTCGGGATTATGCTGGGCGTTTACATCAACGGCTTGCGGCTGTTGTCCCATCTGTCACATTTATGGTTTCAGGATTGCCGATGCAGGTAAAACCTGCGATCGCACAGTCTATTTAATTAAGATAACGCAGGATTTAAATTGTAATGTCTCAAGTCAAAAAAATTCCGGCAACAGTGATCACTGGTTTTCTTGGTGCTGGTAAAACAAGCACAATTCAACACCTCTTGAAAAACGCAGGAGGCAAGAAGCTTGCTTTAATCATCAATGAATTTGGTGATCTTGGCGTTGATAGCGATATTGTTAAGGGCTGTGGTATCGAAGGTTGCGAGGATGACGACATCTTGGAACTCGCAAATGGTTGTATCTGTTGTACTGTTGCAGACGACTTTGTGCCGACGATGGAAAAGCTTCTAAACCGCGAAACACCTCCCGATCATATCATTATTGAGACTTCTGGTCTGGCATTGCCAAAGCCTTTGGTGAAAGCCTTCAATTGGCCTGAAATTCGCACCCGCGTTACTGTCGATGGTGTGATCACTTTGGTCGATGGGCGCGCAGTTGCCGACGGTTTGTTTGCCTCGAACCCTGAGATCATCGAACAGCATCGTCAAGCAGATGAAAATCTGGATCACGAGACTCCTCTTGAAGAGCTTTTTGAAGAGCAGCTTGCCTGTGCCGACATGGTTGTGATCAACAAAACTGATCTTCTTGAAGAAGGCGATATGGATATTGTCCTGTCTGCTATTCGCAAAGAAATTCGACCACAAGTTAAAATCGTAAAGATTGCTCACGGAGAAATCAGTGCCTCTATCTTGTTGGGCCTGGAAGCTGCAGCGGAAGATGATTTGGACTCTCGCCACTCTCACCATGATGACGGCCATGAGCATGATCACGATGACTTTGAAAGTTTTGCAGTTGAACTCGGTGAGATCGCTGACCCGGATGCCTTTATGGCTAAATTACTTCCGGTCGTTGCCGAGCACGATATATTGCGCGTTAAAGGGTTTGCTGCTGTGGCAGACAAGGACATGCGCCTTGTCATTCAAGGGGTAGGAAGCCGCTTTCAACACTACTATGATCAGGAATGGTCCGAAAATGCTGAGCGTAAAACCCGCCTTGTTGTGATCGGTGATCACGATATGGACGAAGCTGCTATTCGGGCGGCGATTACTGCTTAATTTAAAGAAGATAAAGGCCGGTGGATAAAAACATCGGCCTTTGAGTTATCAAAGAGCTAGAGTTAAGAGCCAAAATTAAGAGATAGACCTCATGCATCTGTTACAAGCACAACCGGGTGCAATCGCCGATGGTTCAGAAGCAATCGATCTTGGGCAGACCCAAGGCGATATTGTTATTGTTTCTGCCGCGGATACAGAACTTGCCAGCCTGGTACAAGCGCGTCAGGTAATCGGGGATGATTACCCGAGTTTGCGCTTGGCAAATCTGATGCAGCTATCTCACAATATGTCCGTTGATCTCTATATTGATAATATTATTTCAGAAGCCAAGATAGTTGTCGCCAGAATTCTCGGTGGTGCAGGGTACTGGCCTTATGGTGTTGAACAACTCAGGGCGGTATGTAAGCAAAAAAATATACCTTTGGTTCTGTTACCTGGGGATGATCAACCGGATGCTGAACTTGCGGCACATTCCTCGGTATCTCAAGAAGCCTATCATCGTATTTGGCAGTATTTTATTCATGGTGGACCAGACAACTCTCGAAATCTGCTTTGTTATGTCTCTGCGCTGATTGAGAAAAATTTTGAGTGGGTTGAGCCTAAACCCCTTCTTCGGTCTGGCATATATTGGCCGGGTCTGGATAATCCGAATTTAGAGGATCTGAAAAAAGAGTGGATTGAAGAGGCGCCAGTTGCGGCGATTGTTTTTTATCGTGCACTTCTTCAGGCAGCCAACCTTACACCCGTAGATGCCCTTGTGAAATCTTTACGGGCTAAGGGAATTAATCCTCTCCCTTTGTATTGTGCTTCCCTAAAAGAGCCTATCTCTGCTGGAATTGTCAGCACACTTCTTTTGGAAGCAAATACCGGTATCATTCTTAATGCTACAGGATTTGCAATTTCCACCCCAGGAGCGGCGAGAAAAGAAACGCCCTTTGATGTCGTCGATGCGCCTATTCTTCAGGTTATCTTTTCTGGAGGGAACGAGGCGGGATGGCGAGAAGGTCTAAACGGCCTTTCTGCACGCGATATAGCCATGAACGTTGCGCTTCCCGAAGTGGACGGGCGTATTCTATCTCGGGCGGTATCGTTTAAATCCGAAGCTCGGTATGACGATGTTACCCAGAGCTCTGTTGTCAGTTATCAGGAAGTGCCTGACCGGATCGATTTTGTTGCCGAGCTTGCTGTGGGGTGGTTGAAGCTCCGCAATACAAAGTCCTCAGATCGAAAAATAGCCCTAATAATGGCGAACTATCCGAATAGAGATGGTCGTATGGGCAACGGCGTGGGACTGGATACTCCAGCAGGAACCATTGAGGTGCTCAAGGCTATGGCTCGTGAGGGCTATGATGTCGCCGATATACCTGAACATGGCAACGCATTGGTCGAACGCATGGCTGAAGGGCCAACCAATGCAGCAGTAGATGGGCGTATAATACGTTCAACAATATCCCTCGAAGCATACCAGCGGTTTTGGAATGGACTACCCGAAGCCGTAAAGAACTCGATTGAAGATCGCTGGGGCGGGCCTGAAACAGATCCTTTCTTTATGTCTGAAAAAACGGCATTTGCAGTTTCTGCATTTCATTGTGGAAACGTTATTGTCGGCTTGCAGCCAGCGCGTGGATATAACATTAACCCGGTTGATACTTACCATTCACCTGATTTAGTGCCTCCGCACGGCTACCTGGCTTTTTATGCCTGGCTGCGTCAGGAAGAGAAAGTCGATGCCATCGTGCATATGGGCAAGCATGGTAACATGGAGTGGTTGCCGGGTAAATCTCTGGCGTTATCCAACGAATGCATCCCCGAAGTGGTTTTTGGCCCTATGCCTCATCTCTATCCCTTCATTGTAAATGATCCAGGAGAAGGCACGCAGGCCAAAAGACGATCTCAAGCCGTCATCATTGATCATTTAACCCCACCACTTACCCGTGCCGAATCGTACGGTCCATTGGCAGATCTCGAGCAACTTTGTGATGAATATTATGAAGCTGCAGGCGTTGACCCTCGGCGCTTAAAAGTATTGCGTGATGAAATTCTTAAACTTACCCAACGCATTGGCTTGGATAAGGATTGCGGAATTATCGAAGATGATGATGAAGACGCAGCTCTTTCCAAACTTGATAATTATCTCTGTGAATTGAAAGAGATGCAGATCAGAGATGGTTTGCATATCTTTGGCCTCGCACCCGAGGGACGATTGCTGGATGATCTATTGGTCGCGTTAACAAGACTACCCCGTGGCGATGGCAAAGGGGGTGATGCTTCTCTCATCCGGTCTTTGGCAAAAGATCTGAATTTCTCAATCGATTTTGATCCTTTGGATTGTCGTTTTGGTGATAAGTGGGATGGCCCGAAACCAGAGGCATTGGCTGCCAAAGGCAGTTGGCGCACGATGGGAGATACCGTTGAACGTCTTGAGATTTTAGCCCAAAATCTGGTGTCAGGTGAGCAAGAAGTTGACGAGGCGTGGCCTGAAACCGCTGCTGTGATTGCTGAGATTCAGCAGAAAATTGGGCCTGTCGTTCAGTCTTGCGGGGATGAGGAAATTAAAGGCACACTTCGAGGCCTCAATGGACAGTTTGTTGAGCCGGGCCCGTCGGGTGCACCGACGCGTGGTAAGCCAGATGTTTTACCCACCGGGCGCAATTTTTACTCTGTCGATTCGAGGGTTGTGCCAACCCCCGCCGCTTGGACATTAGGGTGGAAATCTGCAAACTTGATGATTGAACGGTATCGCCAAGAAAATGGTGCATGGCCTAAACGTATGGCGCTTTCTGCCTGGGGAACATCCAACATGCGGACCGGCGGTGATGATATTGCTCAAGGGCTGGCTCTTATGGGAGTTCAACCGAAGTGGGAACCAACATCGCGACGTGTGATTGGTTTTGAAATCTTACCCCTATCTGTTCTCGATCGGCCTCGTGTGGATGTGACACTCCGTGTGTCAGGCTTCTTTAGGGATGCTTTCCCCGCTCAAATTGACTTGTTTGATTCGGCGGCGCGTGCCGTTGCCGCGCTTGATGATGAAGACGAAAAAATGAACCCCTTGGCTGCGAAAGTAAGAGCTGAAAAGCAGGAGCTTATCGCAAAGGGCTTGGATGAGAAGTCGGCTTCTCAACGGGCTGGATATCGTGTATTTGGCTCAAAGCCGGGTGCTTACGGTGCGGGTCTTCAGGCATTGATAGATGAACGCGGCTGGGAAAATGAAGCTGATCTCGCCAAGGCTTATATTGCTTGGGGTGGATATGCTTATGGCAGCGGTAGTGGTGGTGAAGCAGAACATGGTTTGTTTGAAAGCAGATTACGAGATGTCGAGGCGGTTGTTCATAATCAGGATAACCGCGAGCATGATCTACTCGATTCAGATGACTATTATCAATTTGAAGGTGGTATTACAGCGGCTGTGCGGCATCTATCGGGTGATCAACCCGTGGTATATCACAATGATCACTCTCGCCCAGAAAGCCCGCAGATCCGTACATTGAAAGAAGAGATTGCCCGTGTTGTCCGAGCGCGTGTCGTTAATCCTAAATGGATTGATGGGGTGCGTCGGCATGGCTACAAAGGGGCATTTGAGATGGCAGCGACCGTCGATTATCTTTTTGCCTTTGCAGCAACAGCAAAAGTGGTTGAAGATCATCACTTTGATGCCGTCTTTGATGCTTATCTAAATGATGCTGAGGTTCGTGAGTTTTTAGAACAAAACAATCCTGCGGCTTTACGAGAAATGGCCGAACGCTTGATAGAAGCTCAGGACAGAGATTTATGGAAAGCACGGTCAAATTCTGCCCGTGCGTTATTGGACGAATTAGCCGCTGGCTAAATGATTATACAGTTAAGTAATTTAGAATATTACTGGGGAGAATGATGATGAGCGAAGCAGAAAACGGACAAGCCGCCGCAGACTATGATCGGGCGAATGAAAAATCGAAGAAGCGTAAAGCTGCACGCGATAAGATGCTGTCGAGTAAGGTCAATGAAAAAGGCCTGATTATTGTTCACACTGGTAAAGGTAAGGGCAAGTCCACCGCAGCTTTTGGCCTTGCTACCCGTGCAGTTGGTAACGGCATGAAAATTGGCGTTGTACAGTTCGTAAAAGGGAAGTGGGAAACCGGGGAAAAGTATGTTCTCGAAAAATTCCCAGATCAGGTGGACATGTTTGCTCTTGGGGAAGGCTTTACTTGGGATACTCAGGATCGGGGACGGGATATTGCAGCCGCTGAAAAGGCCTGGGAAAAATCAAAAGAAATGATCGAAGCTTGTCGTGGTGAAAATCCCAAATACAATATGATTGTACTTGATGAGCTTAACATCACGTTACGATACGATCACTTGAACTTGGAAGAAGTTATCGATTTTCTTGAAGACAAACCGGAAGATCTTCATATCGTAATTACAGGGCGTAATGCCAAAGAAGAAATGATCGAGATTGCAGATCTTGTAACCGAAATGACTCTGGTTAAGCATCCTTTCCGTGATCAGAATATTAAAGCTCAACGCGGTATTGAGTTTTAATTACTGAGAATGAGCTGGAAATTAGCTCTATACTGAGCGTGTTATTATGGGGCGGTTTTTCCGCCCCATAATTTATTTAACCTCAAAAGCCTAAGATTAAAGCTTGTCCAGAAGTGATTGCCCAGACAGATGTGCCGATCCAAATTAAAATTGTGATCATTAACTGGCGATCAGAGAACAAAGCATCAGTTGGAGATTCTCCGCCGCCAAGCATTTCAACAATGTACCAGTAGCGATAAATACCATAGAGAACGATCGGTATTGTTATCGCGAGCTCGGGGCGGGTCGTGACGACAAATAGGCTGTAGAATATCAAGGCGCCAGTGGCCGCCATTTCCGCAAAGCGATTAACGAGGGGTATAGAATAGCCCTTGAGGACTTCTCGCCCGGAATCTCCGCTGTCTTGTAGTTCTTGTCGACGTTTAATGGAGGCTAGGAAAAGTGCAAGGCAGAGCGTGGTCACAAACATCCAGGCTGATACAGGAACATCCAGAGCCGTTGCACCTGCAAAGACACGAAGAACAAAACCCGCTGCAATGGTGAATATATCAAGGACAGGTTGGAACTTGAGATAAAAAGAATATCCAACGTTCAAAAGAATATAAGCCAGTAGTACTAAGCTGGCATTTGGGAGTGCAAAGTATCCCGTAATGAGAACGCCATAAAGTACTAAGAGTAAGATAACGGCTTGTGGAATTGTAAGTGCGCCAGATGCAAGAGGACGTGTTTGCGATTTCTTAGGATGTTTTCGATCATTATCGATATCCCGAATGTCATTGATGACGTAAACCGCAGATGAAGCAATGCAAAATAAGAAGGCAATCAGAAGAGTCCGTGATATTGCTTCCTGATCACTAAAGAGGCCTGAAAATATTAAAGGAGCAAATACAAAGCCATTTTTAATCCACTGCTTTGGCCGCATCAATTTTGCAAGGCTGAGGGCTAAATGTGGAGTTCCAATCTTAATTTCTTTATCCTTCTTCTTCATTTCAATTTCTTTCCAAAGCCGTAAAGCCTCATGAGCCTTGTTATTAGCTATACTTTCTTTGCCATTCTCGCGACGATTGCGAACATCGCAGCACAAGATCTGTTTATCAATTTGTACCCTGGGCCTTTTGCTCTTTTGCTGTCGGTGGCTGTGGGCACACTTGTCGGGCTCGTGGTTAAGTATTTGCTAGATAAAAGGTATATATTTCGTTACCGGACTGTTGGTGTGGGGCATGAAACCAAAATTTTTATCCTATATGTTGCTATGGGCGGGGTGACGACATTGATATTTTGGGGATTTGAATTCGGGTTTCATTATTTGTTTGATGACAAACTCATGAGATATTTCGGCGGGGTCATCGGGCTCGCGATTGGGTATTGGATCAAGTATAACTTGGATAAACGGTATGTATTTGTCTCGAAAGAAATAAAATGCTGATCAGTGGCTGGGGCCGTTATCCCTCAATAGATGCTGAGGTGTCACAGCCGCGGTCATTGAGTGAGATTAAATCGGATATCTCTGGCCGCGATGGTTTTCGTGGTATCGCTCGAGGTCAGGGGCGGAGCTATGGAGATAGTTCGATTGCCAATAACATTATCTCTACCGCTCATTTCAGCAGATTTCACGACTTTGATGCCAAGAGCGGGTGTTTAAGCTGTGATGCTGGGGTCAGTATTTCAGATATACTTGATGTGTTTGTTCCCAAGGGTTGGTTCCCTATGGTCACTCCTGGGACAAAGTACGTATCGGTTGGGGGCGCTATTGCCAGTGATGTTCATGGAAAAAATCATCATCTAGTCGGGACATTTTGTGATCATCTCTATTCTTTCCAGATAATGGTGGCTAACGGAGACGTTCTCAACTGTTCGAAATCAGAAAATAGAGATCTGTTCATTGCGACCTGTGGAGGAATGGGGCTGACGGGTATCGTCCTTAATGCCACGTTTTATTTACAAAAAATCAAAAGTAGCTTTATTGATGAGACAACTTACAAGGCGCGTAACTTAAAAGAGTGCTTTGAGCTTTTTGAGGTTAATGCGGGTGCTGACTATTCCGTGGCGTGGGTCGATTGCCTACAGCAAGGTGATAATTTGGGTCGCTCTTTGTTCATGCTTGGAAAGCATAATGAGCAGGCTGGGTTAAGGGAGACTTCGAATTCTGGACCCTCAATACCATTTAATTTCCCCAACATTGCTCTCAATAAATATTCGGTGCGTCTGTTCAATCAACTTTATTACAGCCGGGTGCGTTCAAAAATGCGGGAGCGTCAGGTCCATTACAATCCCTTCTTCTATCCCCTGGATGGGATTAGAAACTGGAACCGACTTTATGGCGCAAATGGTTTTGTTCAATATCAATTTGTCCTTCCCAAAGACGCTGGTTTGGTAGGAATGACATTGATACTTGAAAAAATTGCAGCTTCTGGAGCGGGGTCATTCCTATCTGTACTCAAAGCTTTCGGAAAAGCTAACGCGAACCTGCTTTCCTTTCCTTTTGAAGGTTATACTTTGGCATTGGATTTTAAGGTCAATGATAAGGTTTTAAACTTACTGAATGAATTGGACGCTATTGTGAGCGATTACGGTGGTCGGGTTTATCTAACCAAGGATGCACGGATGAGCGAACAGACATTCAAAAAGGGATATCCTAAATGGGAAGAGTTTCAAAAGGTACGTGAAAAATACGGCGCACAAGGGGTATTCTCTTCTTTGCAATCAAAACGTCTGGGACTTGGGTAAATGAAAAAAGTACTGATCATAGGTGCGACCTCTGCCATTGCCGAGGCGACTGCGAGATTGTTTGCCAAGCGCGGGGATAAGCTATTTTTACTTGCCCGCAACACAGAAAAATTAACTGTGATAGCCCGAGACCTTAAAGTCCGCGGCGCCAAAGAAGTCTTTACAGGATCGTTTGATGCCTTGGATATGGAGGCTCATGCCGGGTTACTTGATTCTGCGATTGCACAAATGGAGGGGATTGATACCGTCCTGATCGCGCATGGAACGCTTCCTGATCAAAAAAATTGTGAAGCCAGTGCCGCGGAAACTCTCTCCGCAATGAACATCAACGCATTGAGTGTTATCTCTCTTCTCACTCATTTAGGGAATGTTTTTGAGAAACAGGGTGCGGGTTCTATTGCTGTGATATCTTCTGTTGCCGGGGATCGCGGTCGACAATCGAATTATGTCTACGGTGCTGCCAAGGGCACGGTATCGATTTTTCTGCAGGGATTACGGCATCGCTTATGTAAGGCGGGGGTGCATGTTTTAACGATCAAGCCCGGTTTTGTGGATACACCAATGACGGCTGAGTTTCCAAAAGGGCCTCTCTGGGCTCAACCCGATCAGATCGCAAGCGCCATATTTAAGGCTTTGGAAAAGAAAAAAACAGTAATTTATACTCCAGGATTCTGGGCGCTGATCATGTTGATTGTACGCCTGGTACCGAATTGGATTTTCCATAAAACAAAGCTTTAGATTTCTGGCTGAAGTCCCTAAGCTCCGGTTGTCATAATTGTTTGCAGAGCTGGCTTTGCGAATGGAGTCCGGAGATTTAGTATGTTTTTTGTCCCAGGTAAGCATAAAGAGCAGGGCTTACCTTATAATCCTTTCAAAGCCTGTGTTCTTCCGAGGCCAATAGCTTGGCTTTCCACACAATCAGCAGAGGGCGTGTGTAATCTCGCCCCCTATAGCTTTTTCAATGCTTTTTCGGATGAGCCGCCAATTATTGGCGTGGGCATTGCACCCGATAGTCGAGGCGAAGGGATAAAAGATACGCTCACGAATATTCTCGAAACAGAAGAATTTGTCTTCAATTTGGTTTCTTGGGAACAGCGCACAGAGATGAACGAAAGCTCAAATCCTGCCCCTAGTCACGTTGATGAGTTTGAAGCCGCAGGTCTGGAGAAACTTGCTTCGAATTTTATCAAGCCCCCGCGGGTAAAGGGCGCACCAGTCCACTTTGAATGTAAGCTGTTTAAAACTGTAGTGCTTCCAAATAACACTGATGGGAAGCACTATACGTTGGTGTTGGGCGAGGTCATTGGCATACACATTGATGAAGCCTACTTAACGGATGGAATGGTCGATGCGACCAAAATGAAACCTCTTGCCCGCCTTGGCTATCAAGATTATTCGGTTGTTGAAGATGTAATTCAGTTGGTGAGGCCAAAAGCCTAACGGGGTTATGGTCTAACTTCTTGGTAAAAAGGGAACTCGGGGGCGTTTTGGAATTTTTGATAGAGCACTTACAACTGGAATATAGTGATCTCTTCTATGTTCTAGCTTGTGGTTTGGTTGCAGGGCTGTGTCGTGGTTTTGCAGGTTTTGGACTGTCAGCTTTGATCGTCACATCTATGACCCTCGTCCTGTTGCCTAAAGAAGTGGTTCCCATAGCACTCCTGCTTGAGATGCTCTCTAGCCTCGTGATGGCTCGCATGACCTGGAGTGCCATTCAGTGGTCCCTCTTGAGGTGGCTCTTTGCCGGGGCTGCTATCGGCGTTCCTGTGGGTGTGTTGATGTTGAAAGCCATTCCGGCTGATCCCCTTCGTATTGTAATATCAATTGCGGTTTTAATCGCGAGTGGGCTGCTATTCTTTGGTCGACATTTTCAGTTGAAAGAAAGCGGACCAAAGAATTTATCTGTTGGTTTGGTTTCAGGTGTTGCAAATGGTGCAGCATCCTTGGGGGGGCTGCCTGTTGCCATCTATATGATGGCCGTCGCTTTTCCTGCCGAAGCTGTCAGGGCGACAATGAACCTCTATTTCCTAGTCCTGGATGCCTATGGCACTGGGGCACTTGTTGTTGCAGGCTTACTTGATCAGGTAACTCTTGCTCGAACAGCATTTTTGGCTGTTCCTGTCGTCTTTGGAATTTATATTGGTAATAAAATCTTCCAACGATCTTCAGCGACGCACTACCGTTATGTGGTTTTGACTCTACTGATGGTTCTATCGATAACTGGCTTGGTGAAATCGTTTCTTTAGAAGTAAAAAATGCCCGTTACCAGCAAAGGCGAAGAAGCCGCAATTAACATCCAGGCACCAGCACCAACATAGAGTTTGAGGGCGCGATTGATATCGGGCACAGCGAGTTCAGTTCGACCACCGTCCCCCATCCAGGGGTCATCAACGACATATCCGGGATAAACTCTTGGTCCCGCAAGAGCAAAGCCGAGGGTTCCTGCTACGGCTGCTTCTTGCCATCCCGCGTTTGGAGAGCGGTGCTGTCCGGCATCGCGGAGCATGATCTTTAGGCCCCGAAAGCTGGAGGCTCCTGGGACAAATAGAGCAGCAAACACATAAAACAGTCCTGCCAGTCGGGCAGGGATGAGGTTGACGAGATCATCTAATCGAGCTGCAAATTTACCAAAGGCTTCATAACGATCGTTTTTATGACCGATCATGCTATCCAAGGTGTTGATGGCTTTATAGGCACAAAGCCCGGGGAGGCCAAAAAGCGCGAACCAGAAAACAGGCGCAACCACACCATCTGAAAAGTTCTCTGCCATGCTTTCAATGGCAGCACGACAGATTCCTGCTTCGTTCAAGCTTTCGGGGTCTCGGCCGACAAGATGGCTTATGGCGACACGACCTTCTTTCAAACTGCGAGCTTCCAAACCACGGGCTAACTCTTTGGCAACATTACGGACTGCCGTTCCCAATCCGCGATAGGCGATTAGGCTGGAAGCAAGGATGGATTCGATGATCCAACCATGAGACACTTGCCCCAGAGAACGTGAGAGTATAAGACCGAGAGCAGAGGCCAGAGATACGATGCCAAGGGTTAGAATTGCGCCAAGAAGTATCCGCGTTATGCGGGTGTCTTTTGAGCGATTTAACCGGGTTTCGCCAAGTTCTATGGCTTTGCCGATCATGACGACGGGGTGAGGGATATAGCGATATAACCAAGCCGGATCACCAACCACAATATCGATAAGAATTGCGGTGATTAGAGTAAGGATTGGTAAAAAAAGCGGTTCTTGGACCAAATACGACATCAACATGGCGCGAGAATGTTAGCACTCTTGTTACAGGTCAAGTACTCGTATTCGAGATTGTGTATAAAGACTATCGTAGTAACGCTGCCCTGTTGCTAAAAAAATATGGATGAGGTGAGTAATATGGCCGAAAACGGTCCCAAAATTGGTGTAATGGTTTGTGGTCATGGCAGCCGCGATGAAGGCGCCGTCCGCGAGTTTGATTCCGTTGCCCGTGGTATTCGTGAGCGCTTGCCTCAATATGAAGTTGATAGTGGCTTCCTCGAATTTGCGACCCCGATTATTCGCACCGGTCTGGATAATCTTCGAGAATCTGGCCACGATCTGGTTTTGGCGATCCCTGGAATGCTTTTCGCTGCAGGTCACGCCAAGAATGACATTCCTTCTGTTCTTCGGACCTATGAAGCACAAAACCCTGGAATGAAGATTGAATACGGCCGTGAGCTCGGTATCGACACGAAGCTTATCAAAGCCGCTGCTGCACGTATTCAAGAAGCCGTTGATGCTGCCAATGCTGCCAACGGAGAGATGCCGCTTAGCGAAACCATGTTGATGGTCGTTGGCCGTGGCGCGTCTGATCCCGATGCTAATTCCAATGTAAACAAAGTCATGCGCCTTCTTTGGGAAGGCTTCGGTTTTGGTTGGGGTGAAGTTTGTTATTCAGGTGTGACTTTCCCGTTGGTCGAGCCTGGCTTAGAGCATGCTTCTAAGCTTGGTTATAAACGTATTATCGTATTCCCGTACTTCCTGTTCACAGGGATTTTGGTGAAACGCATTTACGACTACACCGATGTTGTGGCCGAACGTCACCCTGAAATCGATTTCGTGAAAGCGCCTTACCTTTCTGATCATCCGCAAGTCCTGGATGCTTTTGCAGATCGGGTGCAGGAAATTCTTGATGGTGCTAACGTGATGAACTGCAAGCTCTGTAAATACAGAGAACAGGTTCTCGGTTTTGAGGCTGAAATTGGCCTGCCACAGGAAAGCCACCACCATCACGTTGAAGGTATTGGTACGGGCGATGCCGAAGCACATGATCACGGGCATAGCCATTCTCATGACCACGATCATGTTCATGGGCACGATCACGGCCACGATCACGGGCATTCTCATGACCATGACCACGGGGACCATCATCACCATCCTTATCCGCACGCCGACCACCCACTTGGTCCGGTAACGATGGCCAAGGACGAAGCCAGTTCTTAAGGGCTAGAGGGGATGCATCCATGACGATTGAGTATGATTACATTCGGGATCCACAAGAGATCTATCGCCAGTCTTTTGCTCAGATTCAAGCCGCAGCTGATTTTGGGTCAATGCCTGCTGATATTGCGGACATCGCTGTGCGCGTTATTCATGCTTGCGGTATGCCGGAAGCCGTCAATGAGTTGGCCTGGAGCGATGATGTCGCGATCAAAGGCCGAGAAGCTTTAAAGTTGGGGGCAAAAATTATTGTCGATTGTCAGATGGCGCGTGATGGTATCATTCGTAACCGCCTTCCTGCCGACAATGAAATTCTCTGCCCGTTGATTGATGAACGTGTTCCCGAGATTGCAAAAGAGATCGGCAATACAAGATCGGCTGCCGCTGTTGAGCTGTGGAAAGAACATCTGGAAGGTGCTGTTGTCGTTATTGGCAATGCGCCGACGGCTCTGTTTAGACTTCTCGAAGTCTTGCATGCTGGCGCACCAAAGCCCGCAGTGATCCTCGGATTTCCAGTAGGTTTTGTCGGAGCGGCAGAATCAAAGGAAGCTTTGATCGCAGCAGACATTGGTGTCCCCTTTATGACTTTGCGTGGACGTCGGGGCGGTTCTGCGATCGCCTCTGCTGCGTTGAATGCGGTGGCAAAGGATAATCAATGAGCGATACCGCCTGGCTGACAGTACTTGGTATAGGAGAAGAGGGGCTTGATAGCCTAACGCCGGTTGCGCGGACTCTTCTTGATCAAGCGACGGTGTTGGTCGGCGGTGAACGTCATCTCTCTATGTTGAGCTTTTCTGGATTAAATTCTCCTGAGCTAAGTTCTTCGGAGCTGGGTAAAGATAATCGCGAACAAATGGTGTGGGGTACGCCTTTTTCTTCCATGGTTGAGAAGATCTTGGCGCGGCGCGGGGAGAAAATTTGCATCCTCGCCTCTGGTGATCCCATGTGTTTTGGTGTGGGAGCTACCTTCGCCAAACGCCTTCCTCTTGAAGAAATGCATGTCGTGCCTGGAATTTCATCTTATTCCCTGGCCTGTGCGCGTCTCGGTTGGGCGATGATGGATGTGGATCTCTTTACCTTGCACGGCCGTCCCTTAAGCTTGATGCATAGTCACATCCAACCGGGTGCACGTTTGTTGATGCTCAGTGAGAATGCTAAAACTCCAGGCGAGGTTGCCGACCTTCTAACGGACCGTGGTTTTGGTGATAGTAAGATCACAGTGCTCGAGCATATGGGCGGGACAAAAGAACGCCTTGTCGAGGGTATTGCTTATTGTTGGAGCCATCCCTCCGGTGCTGATCTCAATACCATTGCGGTGGAATGTATTCCAACCCACAAAGCTGATGTCCTTCCGATCGTTCCAGGTTTACCCGATGATGCCTTTGTTCATGACGGACAATTGACCAAGCGGATTATTCGAAGCTCCACCTTAGCAGCGCTTATGCCTTTGCCGGGACAAGTGCTCTGGGATCTTGGCGCAGGCTGTGGGTCGATTTCTATCGAATGGATGCGTGCAGCGCGCGGGGCGAAAGCCATAGCCGTTGAGCGTCAGCAAGAACGCGTCTCTATGATCGCTGCCAATGCCCAAGCATTGGGCACGCCTTATCTCTCCATAAAAGAGAAAACCATTCCCGAAGCTTTGGATGAGTTTGCAGCAGAAGATGCGCGTCCTGACGCGATCTTTGTCGGTGGTGGCGCGACATCGGATAATTTATTTGATCGTTGTTGGACAGCCTTAAAGCCAGGTGGTCGTTTTGTGGCAAATGTTGTAACGCTCGAAGGCGAGATTAAGCTTTCTGAGTGGCATAAAAAAGTTGGGGGAGAGCTCAACCGAATTTCGGTAAGCCATGCTTCTCCTATTGGACCCTATCATGGCTGGCGACCGGCCATGCCAGTAACACAGTATGTAGTGACGAAAAGATATGACGGGTAAATTATACGGCGTCGGGATTGGTCCCGGTGATCCAGAACTTCTGACTTTAAAAGCTCTGCGTCTGATCCAGGGTGCACCGGTACTTGCGTATCCTGCACCTGATGTTGGCGATAGCCTGGCACGTTCCATCGTGGCCGAGCATCTTCCTGGCGGGCAAATCGAGTACCCGATCCGGATACCAATGGTGACTGAACGGTTCCCGGCGCAGGATGTCTATGACAAAGCGGCCAAGGATATTGCCGAGTTCCTCGATGCGGGTCAGGATGTGGTGGTGCTTTGCGAAGGTGATCCCTTCTTCTATGGCTCTTTTATGTATCTGTTTGGACGCATGATGGAAGGCTATGAAGTTGAAGTTGTTCCCGGAGTTTCTTCCCTTATGGCTTGCTCTGCTATGGTCGGCGCGCCTTTGGCGGCGCGCAATGATGTCATGACCATCATCCCAGGGCCTGTTGACGCCGACATTATGAAACAACGTCTGCGCAACGTGCAGGCGGCGGCGATTATCAAGGTTGGTCGTCATTTTGAGAAAATCCGAACCATTCTCGAAGAACTGGATCTGGTTGATTGCGCCCGTTATGTGGAGCGCGCAACCATGGAAAATCAAAAAGTTATGCCACTAAGCGAAGTTGGCGATGCCAAAGCTCCTTATTTCTCAATGATATTGGTCCACAAACGTGGTGAGGCCTGGACACTGTAATGACCCAAAAATTTGATCACTCTCCCGCTTTTGTTGCTCTAACCGCCGAAGGAGCCAAGCTTGCCACCAAACTTCGTGACGCCTTTGGCTCTGGTGAAGTTCATGGCCGTACTGGACGTGTTGAAGGCGCAGACGTTTCTTTTGATGAAACCATTGCTCACCTTCAATCCTTGTTCCGTGAAGGTCGCGCCATCGTTGGTATCTGTGCTGCTGGTGTTCTTATCCGCGGCCTGTCTTCGCTTTTGGCCGATAAACGAGCCGAGCCTCCTGTTATTGCTGTTGCTGAAAACGGTTCCGCTGTAGTGCCTCTTTTGGGCGGACATCACGGAGCCAATGATTTGGCAAAAACCTTGAGCGAAAAGCTTGAAGTCTCGGCCTCGATCACAACGGCTTCAGATAACCGCTTTGGTATTGCTCTGGACAATCCTCCTGCAGGTTGGAAGCTTGGTAATCCGGGCGATTACAAGGCCTTTATCGCGGCCGTATTAGCTGGAGCGTCAGTTAAACTCAATGGCAAAGCGGAATGGGTAAAAGCGGGTAATCTACCGATTTCTGACGATGGCGAGCTGACTATAACGATCACAGAAAATGCCATTACAGGCTCGCAGACAGAACTTGTTCTCCACCCTGCGACTCTTTCCCTGGGTGTTGGCTGTGAACGCAATGCAGATGCACAAGAGCTATCAACTCTGGTTCATGAAACATTGAGCGCCGAAGGCCTGTCGCCAAAAGCCGTCGCGGGTGTCTTCTCCATTGATGTGAAAGCGGATGAAGTCGCTGTGCAAGCGCTTGCTGCTGAATTGGATGTTCCTGCGCGCTTCTTTGCTGCGGCGGAACTTGAAGAACAAACGCCCCGTTTGAAAACGCCATCAGACATCGTCTTTGCCGAAGTCGGGTGTCATGGTGTATCCGAAGGATCTGCGCTGACTGCCGTTGGATCAGAAGGCAAACTTCTTGTTGCGAAAAACAAATCCAAACGCGCGACCTGTGCCATTGGTCAGGCAGCAGAAGTCATTGACACATCTACGCTCGGTCAGGCACGCGGCAAACTCTTTGTTGTAGGCCTTGGTCCTGGTGATCAGTGTTGGCGTGCGCCGGAAGTTGACCGTGTTGTTCGCGGTGTTACTGATCTCGTTGGCTACCATCTCTATCTTGATCTTCTGGGCCCATTGGCTGAAGGCAAGGACCGTCACGGTTATGAACTTGGCGAAGAAGAAATGCGTGTTCGTATCGCGCTAAATCTTGCTGCTGAAGGTCGCTCCGTGGCGCTGGTTTGTTCCGGTGATCCCGGTATCTACGCCATGGCAGCTCTGACTTTTGAGCTCCTTGATCGTGGTGAGCGTGCAGACTGGAACCGTGTCGATATCAAAGTCACTCCGGGAATTTCCGCCCTGCAAGGCGCGTCGGCTCGTATCGGTGCGCCCCTTGGACATGATTTTTGTACCATCTCACTATCTGATCTACTGACCCCTTGGGAAGCGATTGAAAAGCGTCTTAATGCGGCCGCTCAAGGCGACTTCGTGATTGCGTTTTACAATCCGGTTTCCCGTCGTCGGACCAAACAGTTGGCAACCGCCGTCGAAATCCTGCTCCAGCATCGCCCGGCGGACACACCAGTTATGCTCGGTCGTAACTTGGGTCGCGAAGGCGAGAGCATGACGGTGTTGCGTCTTGATGAGCTGACACCGGATCAGGTCGATATGTTGACCGTTGTTCTGGTTGGGTCTTCCACTTCTCGTAAGATTGAAAAATCAGACGGCACTTGCTGGGTTTACACCCCGCGTGGCTATGAGAAAAAAGCCCACCTCTACGAAAATTTCGATGAGACCGGTGAAGTTAAACAAATCAACGAGGAAACAGCAGCATGACCGTTTATTTCATTGGTGCCGGACCCGGCGCGCCTGATCTTATCACCATCCGCGGCCGCGATCTGATCGCGAAAAGCCCGGTTTGTCTTTATGCCGGTTCTCTTGTTCCAGAAGGCGTGATCGACTTTGCGCCCGAAGGGGCCCTGATCAAAGACACTGCGCCGATGAACCTGGACGAGATTATCGACGATATGATCGAAGCCCACAAAGAAGGCAAAGACGTCGCCCGGGTCCACTCTGGCGATCCGTGCCTCTACGGTTCAGTGGCCGAGCAAATGCGTCGCCTTGATCAACACGGTATCGATTACGAAGTTGTGCCCGGTGTTTCTGCCTATGCCGCCGCTTCTGCTGTGATCCAAAAAGAGCTTACCCTGCCAGAAGTCAGCCAGTCCATCATCCTGACCCGGACCTCCATGAAGTCCTCAGGCATGCCCAACAACGAAGATCTCGATACCTTCGGCAAATCTGGTGCAACGCTTGCGATCCACCTTTCGGTACGTAATTTGAAACACGTACAGGAAACCCTGATCCCGCATTACGGTGAAGATTGCCCTGTCGTCATCGCCTACCGCGTGACTTGGCCGGATGAGTTGATTATTCGCTGTACCCTGAAAGACGTCCGTGAAAAAGCCCGTGAAGCCAAAATCACCCGCACCGCCTTGATTCTCGTCGGTCACGTGCTGGCGGATGACAAAGACTTCATCGATAGCAAGCTCTACGACCCCGATTTCGTCCACGTCCTGCGTCTCGGCAAAAACAAGAAAAAAGCCGCCGAAGTAGAACGCGTCGCCAACATCCCCGGCGGTCTCGACTGACGATTGTCAGGCTTTAGTTTGATTTGAGTATGAGGGAGGCTTTTGGGCCTCTCTTTTTTTTATGATTTAAACGCTATCAGCGTTTCTCATCTTTGAAAGCGTTATCCTGCCCCCGATTTCAAATTAGCTTAAATTAAGATAGTCTTTTTGCAGTTT
>OJFV01000074.1_pt1 | contig 62708 bp, 59 predicted proteins | sample 1594391 | NCBI WGS metagenome assembly OJFV01 (sample SAMN05416856, study PRJEB24817) | seawater metagenome | isolation source: Sea water | place: Canada:Atlantic | collected 2013-11 | reverse complement strand
GTAATACAGGTAATACTAGAATACTTTCACAGCCTCTTCGCTGCATCACGGCTACGAGTCGGTTTAGGATTCAAAAAAAGGAGCGACCTAACGGAAGCTCCTTTTTTTGTATCTATTACGACGTAAATGTTACTTACTTGTGAACTTGAGCCAAGGTTGGTGCAAGGTGTAATAAGAAGCCGTTTCCTGCAGATGTTAGCTTATACTGAACCGCTTTTTTGCCTTCTTCCATTTTTTCTAAAATACCTTTTTCAACTAAGAAATCCAGCATTTCGGAGCTGACTTCATCAAACTTTGTTCGAGCTGCTATTTCTGCTTGAGTCGCCATCCCTTTAAAAGAGTGCATGGCAAACATTACCACCATTTCTCGTTGTGATATTTCCGGTAAAGGGCCTGAGTAAGCGGGGTATTGAAGCGCCGGGAACTTACCATAGACACTTTTATAGGATTCCTGAATGGCCTGAATATCTGCTTCTTTACTGTCAGTGAGTCTAAATGAATGAAACACACCTGATACTTTGTTGCGGTAATCGACCTTTGCTAAGAAAATTGGCAGCTCACACTCTTCAGCAATGTGATAGAACCCAGTTTTCCAGCGATATACCTCGCCTCTTGTTCCTTCAGGTGTAAATAAGAAAAATATACGGCTATTTTTGTGGCGCTCAACAAAACTTCTGATTAGTTCGACCTGACCTTGGCCTTTGGTGCTTCGGCTTATAGGAATGCCTCCCATCCAAAGCATAATACGACCAATGACAGGAATTCTGCACCAACTGTCTTTAATAGAAAAATAAATTTTCACATCCAGCAGAATCGCGGCACCCAAGGCATAGATGATATCCCAGTTGGAGGTGTGTGGTGCGGCAATGGTAATGCCTGCTCCATCGGGTGCTGAGCCTGTGGTTTTCCATCCGGTTACTTTGAACCAGATAGAGTATATAAATTTAAGAATGTATTTAACGAAAATGCCATCAAAGATGGTTTTATCACGTATTTCTAATGTTTTTTTGCCCATAATCTAATCACTACACCTCAATCGACAAGAACGATTATGTCTTACCCTTAACTATATATGTTTGTCCAAACTCTCTCTGATTATAGAGAAATCACACGAATTTGTTGTAACAGATCGTATAGGTATTGCTAATGTCGTACATTGACTTCCGTCTATTCGTTACCGCTCAGGCTATTATTCGATAGCGACGAGGGGCGACCTTGATTAGATCGAATAGGTTTTATTCAGGTAGCGGATTATATCCGCAGACTCAAATAGACTCGTCCCTGTATTGGGGTCAATGAGATAGGGTACTTGTACATTGCCATGAACTTTGAAAAATGTATCTCGTTTGCTATTGGCAATTGGCTGATAGGGCTTAAGTGTAAATCTGAAGTTGGCTGGGCCCATATCAGATGATTGCTGTTTACCCAGCGTTACCAATAAATACGGTAGTTCAAGTTCGCATAGCAGCTCTCTTACAGGTCTTGAAAAAGGGCTAGACTCAAAACTATACAGGGTTAGTGGTTTTTCAGCCCCCTTGGAAGGTTTGGCTGTTATGCCTGCATTAAATCGAATGCCTGTCGCGAAGGATGATGCAAGTTGATTGAGTTTATTGGCTAGTAGTTGCTTAGGTGGGCGCTTGCCTCGATATTGTTCAAATAAGTAATTAACCGCCGCTTCCGCACCTTGTATTTGTTGCTGGGTATTGGCATCAACTAATAAGGGTATCTCAGAAGAACCGGTGTCTTGCTTTAGTTGTGCTATCGTCTTACCGCCTTTAGGGCAGGGGGTGATTACTACATCCAGATTAAGTTCAGTAATCGCTTCCCTTACGAATCGGCATTGAGGGCACCCTTCACGATCAAACAGCACTAATGTTTTGGCGGGGGGCTGGCTGATTTTGCTAGCAGAGGTGCCTCTCCATGAGCGAATGCTTGACGCGATCGTTGATGTAACAATATTAAAGGTGTGATTCATAAGGGGGTCCTATGGTGTGGATTCTAATTATTCGTATTTACACAGATAAGCGGTATCAATAGCGACCTTAAGGTCAAAGCTCTTATTAGCTTCTACAATAAAGGTTTCGCCTTCAGTAAATTCGTTCCACTCGCTTTCGTCAGGTAATTTAACCGTCAATGCTCCGCTGATAACAGTCATGTACTCACGTTTTTCTGTTCCAAAGGTATACTCACCCGGCACCATCACACCGACCGTGGCAGGTAGGTCTTTGGTTTCTAGGCCGATTGAAGCCACTTTGCCATCAAAGTATTGATTTACGTTTAGCATGCTCACACTCTCAATAAATAACGTGGTAATTTGAGACGATTATACCGATGCTTTGAAGTGGCGTCTTCCTCTGTGATCAAGAAGATGATGACCATTCTGAAACGTTGCAGTTACGCCTAAGCTAGCGTCAACTTGGTTGGCGGGCAGATAGGCAAAAAAAAGACTCCAGCGGGGAGCGAGGAGTCAGAGTGTGTGCTTGAAGGGAGCAACTTACTCAATGCACAATAATGAAAAAGAGCACAGTACCGAAACGATTTCTACCTCTTCTCGAAACTGTTGAAGCTATAGTAGCCTAATGCAACTCTCTACAGTGTTTCCAACGCATTAAAGAAAGTTAATACGGTAGAAGGCGTCGTGGATCATAAGAGATTCAAATGAGGATGGAAAAGATAGCGATAAAACAAGTGAGTGGTCTCGGAGTGCGGGTGTTATTGATGGCTGGGTTGTGGCGGTCAATTAAGCGAACGGTTGATGTGGCAATACCGTTTAAAAATTTAACTGACGAAAGTATAGAGCGTATAAAGCAGGGACTGACGGTAGGGTAAATCTGCTTGCTGTTGTGGCACTAAGTAAAACTAAGCAGCTTCGCAAGGCTAAGGGGTTTAGTCATTTACGAGATACTAATAGGTGTAAAAGGAGCACAAGGCCCCTTTTACGAGTTCTGACACCAATGTCTGTTGGAAACAATATCTGTAAGGACTGAAAGTTCTACACAAAAAAGCTATCAACAGAACGTCAGACGAGCCTTAAGCTGGAGATACGTTTTCAGCTTGTGGGCCTTTTTGGCCTGTACCTTCAGTGAAAGTAACAGCCTGACCTTCCTGAAGAGTACGGAACCCATCGGAAGCTATGTTGCTGAAGTGAACAAATAGGTCTGGACCATTGTCACGCTGAATGAATCCAAATCCTTTCGACTCGTTGAACCACTTAACGGTTCCTGATTGCTTTTCTGACATTCTAAATAACCTTGAACTTTACGAACTAATTTATGCTTTCAATTTTCGGCAACTGCCAAAAATATCCTGATGAAAACGCCAGTCAGTAACGATTAGTTAACCGATACTTGTTTGAACTGCCAATTTTCAATACCAAAGTTTAGTCCTTAGATAAAAAATAAACAAATAATTATTTATGATACTTTAGTTTTATACCTAAAAATCGTCTTAAATTATGGAGTAATGGGCTAAATCAGGCATTATTGATCCTCTGTTTTCAATCGTAGCTTCTCACTTCTCTCTAAAATTCCTTCAATGCGCCCCAATTGTGATTTGGTTTCAATGGCTTTCATATGACGATTTGCATTGTAATCGAACTCAATCCCGTAGCGCGGTTTAGGATGGGATGAAATTATGTTCTTAACAATACCCTCCACTTTATCGACTCGAATATCGCCCATTATCATTTTTAGGATAATGTTTAGTGTAATGATCTGCTGTGGTTCGAACTCATACTCAGTTTCAATCGCCATTCCTCGCTTACTATAATCACAGGCTTCGACTTCTATGCGTTGGCCAAAGAGACCCTTTTTTATTTTGACTTCAGCTTTAAGTTCTAACGCTGGGTGTCGTCGGTATCGGCGGCGTTCGCTCTGAGATTTACTGGGTTCAACGGTTTCGTCCGTCATTAATATGGCCTCTTTCTCCTATATACTCCCTATGAGGTTAGCACTACTATCTTTAAAAGATTAGTACTAACGTTTGCTTTAAAAGATTAGCACTAACGTATGATCACTCTTACACTAATGACTCGATTTAACCAATATTTAAGGGGATTTTCGATATGGCTCACAGGGGGTTGTGGCTGACAATATTTTTAATTGTTTTTATCTGGTCGGCGGTTGCACCAAAAGACTACTTCACCTGGTTTTTGGAGGTTCTGCCCGCGCTCATAGCCGTTGTAGTTATGGGGCTGACGTATAAAAAATTCCCGCTAACCCGGCTTTGCAATGGGTTAATATTAATTCATTGTGTGATATTGATGGTGGGTGGCCATTACACCTATGCGGAAGTCCCGCTGTTTGATTGGCTGTCTGATTTTGTTGGCGGGACGCGTAATAACTACGATAAAGTAGGCCATTTTGCCCAAGGGTTTGTGCCTGCGATTGTGGCTAGAGAAATTTTGATACGGCATGATGTCATCAATAAATCAGCTTGGTTGGGGTTTATTGTGGTCTCCATTTGTTTGGCGATTAGTGCGTTTTATGAACTTATAGAGTGGTGGGTTGCGCTGCTGTCAGATGAAGCTGCAGAGTCATTTTTGGGCACTCAAGGTTTTGTATGGGATACGCAATCCGATATGTTATTGGCGTTAATTGGCGCAATACTGGCGGTGACGTTACTTAAATCGCGACATGACAAGCAAATAGCCAGGCTTTCATAAATATAATAATTTAGTAGTTCAGAGTAGGAACTCGTTAATTTTCGAATGGAAAAAAATAATGATACCTGAAGAAAGTACTAACCCTATGCTGCACCAACTGTTGGTGATTGGCATTGTGATGTTTGTCAGTTTGTATGTGGGTAAATGGGTAAGGCTGATTAAACTGCCGTCGTTAATTGGTTATATGTTTGTAGGGGTGCTGGCTGGCCCGTATGTTTTTAATAGCATCGACAAAGATCTTTTGACTCACCTGGATTTTATCGTAGAGGTTGGGCTGGGTCTGGTGGCGTTCACCATTGGTGCTGTTCTGAGTATGGCCTCTTTCAAGAAAACAGGTTGTGGGTTGGCGAGTATTATACTCGGCGAAACAATTGTTGCCTTTATTGTTATTACCTTTGGGGTTTATTTCTTTTTTGGCAATCTTCCGTTGGCTATATTGCTGGGGGCTATTGGGGCTGCAAGCGCGCCCGCGGGCACGGTGGCCATCATTCAGGACTATCAAGCGAAAGGGCGGTTAACCAATACTTTGTATGCGGTGGTGGGGTTTGATGATGGGTTATCGGTGGTGATTTATGGTTTTGCATTAGTATTCGCGAAATCAATGTTGCTGCAGACAAATGGCCATGCTGAATACACTGTATTAGCGCAGCTTTGGGTACCCTTTCAGGAGATATTTCTCAGTATTTTAGTGGGCGGTATTGCGGGGTTCTTATTTCTGACGCTAGTGAAAAGGTTGCGGAAAGAAGGGGATGTACTGGTACTTTCATCGGCATTGGTGATGACCTTAGTGGGGGTGTCGCAGCAATGGCATTTGTCGTTAGTCCTGACCAATATGGTGGCTGGGATGGTCTTGGTTAACTCTGGAAGAGAAGGTGTTATTAACCGTGTTAGGCAAGCAACATCAATGATAATGCCTTTGGTGTTTATACTGTTTTTTGCACTGGCAGGCGCTCACCTGGATATCTCTGCTTTATCGGTAGTCGGTGTCGGGGGTGTGGTGTACATTATCAGTCGTTGTATTGGTAAGGCTGGAGGGGCATGGCTGGGAGGCACGCTAGGCGGGGCAGACCCGAAAATAGCCCGATCAATAGGGCTAGCGATCCTTTCTCAGGCGGGGTTGGCCATTGGTCTGGCGCTCATTGTTCAGAAAGAGATGGCGCAGATTGCACTGCAATATGACTTGCCATCTGCTGCCGAGATTGGCGCTACGGTATTAACGACGATTACAGCAACGACTGTTATTTTTGAAATTATTGGTCCAATATTAACGCGTCATGTGCTGTTAAAGGCCGGTGAGATTAGGGAAAGGTAAGGGTTATGAAGAATACAAATAGCAATCAAAATCGTAACCAGGGTATAGGCAATGTAAAAGACTTATTGCTATATATGGGTAATCGACCTTGGCCGAGTGTTATAGAACAGGCCTCTATTGATGACGCGGTAGAAGCACTGTCGAAATCACCCTATTCACATATTGTTTATGTCACTGATGAGGCGCAAGTATTGCAAGGCGTTGTGGCAGAGGAGACACTGGTAAAGTATCTTTTTATTCACTATCACGATGATATGGTAGATACTCGCGCATTGATTAGTCGTGCGCTTTCAGAGCATGCGTCTGACTTGATGCGGAATGAACGCTTAAAAGCATCACCTGATGATGATCTGGATTATATATTAGAAGAAATGATCACTTGTAAGGTAGAAGAAGTACCCGTTATGGATGAAGGCGGGAGAATGGTAGGTGATATTACCATGAAAGATATTATTCGATATCACAGGCATTTAGAGCGTGAAACGCCAAAGGAATAAAGGCCTGTGATTGTGGTAGAAAAGTTAGAGCAATAAAAGGGATGGATAATGAATCAGATTTGGGATCTTGATGCGGGCTTTCTTGATGATGAGTTGCTGACAGAGCAAATGAGATTGCTGTCTGGGTTGATTAATGATCAAACCAGCAGAGATAAGCGCTTGTCTGCCCACTGGATAACCCATGAAGAAGCGTTGGTAGTGAGGCTCAACCAGCTTATTGCTGAAATGCGTTTAAGGAATATCGCCACGCCTGAGTATCAACGTATTTACAATGGCACAGTTATTTGGCCTGTACGTTTGCAAGAACCCTTGAAAGATCAGTTGCAAAGACTGGCAGAACGCCGAGAAAAAGGGCAGTTCGGACGCATTGCTGTGCCTGCAAACGAGCGAGAGTTATGGGCGATATACCGATACTCGGTTATGGCGAGAAGCCATAATGCGTTTATTAGCCTAGGGCAACAAGTAGCGAGTCGTCAGATTAGTTTTGAAGATTTATTGTTAGAAGTTGTTCATGCGGCCAGAGCTGAACCTCATCAACCAGATGTGCAAAATGCCCTACAACAGATGTGGGGGTACGTATCCGATCACTCATTTATTCGTCCCAATGAAGTGAATAACACTGAATTGCTTGCAGAGGTTCAGCTACTCGCAAAACAAAGCAATTCAGAGTACTTACTCAAATCAACCTCGTTAGGTGAGCTGGCATTCTGGTGTAAAGATTAGGAACAAGTGGATAAGTAGCAATGTTAAAACTTAATCATAAAGTGAGTGGAGAGGGTGAGCCGATTGTTTTGGTTCACGGGCTATTTGGCTCATTGGAAAACCTAGGTATGATCGCTCGAGGTTTGTCCGATCATTATGAAGTTCACTCCCTTGATGTCAGAAACCATGGGCGCTCCCCTCATAGTGACGTACATACCTATGAGGCAATAACGAGCGATATTATTGGTTACTTGGATAACTGCGGTATATCTCGTTGTCACTTTCTAGGTCACTCAATGGGAGGGAAAGCGGTGATGCATTTAGCGCTAAACTTTTCTGATCGAGTTAATAAGCTAATTGTTGCCGACATCGCACCGGTGCAATATGAACCTCATCACAATGAGATATTTGATGGGCTATTATCGCTTCCACTGGCAGAGTTACAGTCAAGAGGAGAGGCAGACAAGGTTCTTGCGAAAACAGTTAAAGAGGTATCCGTTCGTCAGTTCTTATTAAAAAACCTCGTTAAAACCGGTAGTACAGGGTTTAGCTGGAAAATGAACCTTAAATCGCTGTGCAAAAACTATCACCATATTATGGTCGGGCAGAGCGCCACAACCCCGTTTGAAGGTGAGGTGTTATTGGTAGCAGGCGGACATTCAAATTACGTGCAAGGCCACCACCGAGAACACGTTTTAAAGCTATTCCCACATATTGCCATGAAAATTATCCCTGATACCGGGCATTGGCTTCATGCCGAAAAACCTGAACTGTTTGTTAAGCTTTGTGAACGGTTTTTGTGCTCTAAGGCGCTAAAGTAGCGCAAATTTTCGTCTATACTCATTATTAGATTATATAAGCATAAAACGATCACCACGTGCCTATGCAGCCGTGATGCAGCCGTGATGCAGCGCAGCGGAATCAAGGGGTGGGGCAATATGACAGAAAAAAACAACGATGAACCCATAGAAGGTTCCAACACCGGTATCGTAGATACCTCTAAAACCGTTAAAGCCGGTTGTGGTATTCGCTATGACCCCGAAATATTAGGTGACGATAGCGGGTTTTATTTTTCAGGGGCTGAAAAACTCAAGTATTCACTATCTGGCCTTAGCGAATCTGAGAATTAACTAAGGTTTAAGCCTTCGCTTTAACGACTCTAAAAAGAGCAGGGGTTGTTATTTTTGATGTCTTAGCTTGTTGCGTCGACACATTTCCTTTATCAGGGTCGATGACAATCACTTCAGAAAAGCCACAGCCCGCTGGCCACTTCGATGATCAGGCAGTGTCCCTGTAATAACATGCGCTCTAAATTGACACCGATGGTCTTTAATGATTGATCTTTTCATCCTTGATAACCCATACCTAAAAGATTTAAATTCGCTTTTCAGTATGGGTCTCGATCGCTAAATCATCAACTTTGGTGCTTTTAATATCGATGATCTTAGGCTATTCATATCTGCAAAGTACCCTAAGTATTTTTCTTAGAAAACTGCTTAAGATAAATATTCGTCAACTTCCACTCCTCATCGGGGTCTATGGCATAACTAAAAGGACGAGGGTTGCTTTCTGCTTCGATGATACTCTTGATCAACTCATCGGCTTGTACGGGGTTATAGACACGAAACAACAGCTCACGAGTCTTACGCCACGTTATTCTGGCTAGGGGGATTGCATTCCCGTCTTTGCGTAAATCAGCCTCAAGCTGCTGACAGAAGGGCTCTATCTCTTTTGCTTCTTCTGGCAGTGTAAGCCCCTTGTTATCTTCTGTTTGTAGTTCCAGAATCAGTGATAGCTGCCAGCTAAATAGCTGACGCTGTTCGCTCTCAAGGGTTGCTAGAGTGGTATTGACTGCCGCGTAAACGGCTGCACCTTCGTCCTCTCGTTGGATGACGGTATAAGCAGCCTCGGGTACGACAAATTTAGTGTGGGTCACGTATATTCTCTCTATCAGTCTTTTAATAGGTGTTGATGTGATTAAGGACTCCATAATACCTCAATTAATGGTTTCCTAAATCATCAGATAGAAAAAAGGACGGGTTTCCCCGTCCTGCGATCAAAAAAACTGCGCCTGGCGGGCGTAGTCTATGTGTTGAGGGTTTGACTGCTTTTATGAAAGTTTCTCTATCTATGGTTTATCCCTATCTGCAATCTTTTAACTTATGTTATCTCTTAAATTTTTTTGGGGGGGGGCGGTCCAGACTTCCTGAATATAATCTATGCATTCTTGTTTGGTTCCCGACTGGCCTACGGCACGCCATCCAGGGAGTAATTCCCGATCCTGCTGCCAAATGGTGAACTGCCCTTCCTGGCTTACTATTACGGTGAAAATCGTATTATCACGGTCCAAGTCCATGCCTTTTTCCTTTTAATTATCGAATTATTAGGCTGCGAAAATGTGGTTCGCATCGACTCTGTTGCTGGCTATGGAAACAATCGGGCAATCTATTTATGACGCAGGTACAAGCCTTCGTTCCCTCTCGGCAACAAAGATATATCTCATGCTTAGACAGGGTTTAGCCTTCTAATGCTGCAAAATCTGACTTAAAAACAACTGAAGCCGATCTGTCTCAGGGTGATCAAAGAATTCATGAGGCGTGTTCTGCTCTACGATTTCACCGCCATCCATAAAGATCACTCTATCAGCGACTTTTTTCGCAAAGCCCATTTCATGGGTAACACAGATCATGGTCATGCCTTCTTCGGCGAGTTCGACCATTACATCTAGTACTTCTTTTATCATTTCAGGGTCTAGTGCTGATGTTGGCTCATCAAATAAAATGATTTCAGGTGCCATACAAAGTGAGCGCGCGATGGCGACACGTTGCTGTTGCCCACCGGATAGATGGCCAGGAAATTTATGTGCCTGATCAGGTATTTTAACCCGCTCCAGATAATTCATCGCGATGGCTTCAGCCTCTTGCTTAGACTTTTTCTGAACCCAAATCGGGCCTAGCGTCAGGTTGTCTAAAATACTGAGGTGCGGGAATAGGTTAAAGTGTTGAAATACCATGCCTACTTCACGCCGAATCGCTTCGATATTTTTGACATCATCAATCATTTCAACATCATTCACGGTGAGAGAGCCCCGTTGAAACTGTTCTAAGCGATTAATGCAACGAATCATGGTTGATTTACCCGAGCCAGAAGGCCCGCAAACAACGATACGTTCGCCTTTTTTAACGGTTAGGTTGATATCTTTAAGAACATGAAAATTACCATACCATTTGTTCATGTCTTTAATGACAATGATATCCCTGTCATCAACGTTCTCATTAGTTTGGTTACCTGCACTCATGATAAACCCTTAATTTTTATGACTAGTATCTAGTTTCTTTTCTATCGTTGTGGCGAGCAATGACATGCTGAAGCAGCACGCCCAAAATATAAATCCGACAAATAAATAGCCTTCAATAGCGTGCCCACCTAACCAGTTTGAATTGCTCAGTGCTGACATGATTACTTGCAGCATTTCAGGCACGGCAATGACCAGCAAAAATACCGTATTCTTAAATACCATGACAAAGGTCGCTAAGATATTCGGCATAGATACTTTGATGACCTGGGGGAATATGATTAGCAGTGTTTTTTGCCAATATCCCAACCCTATAGAGTCAGCGGCCTCATATTGACCATTGGGGATCGCCTGGAAGCCACTTCTAAAGACCTCTGCCATATAGGCAGACATAAACAGGATAAGAATAATCCATACTCTTAAAAGCTTATCAACGGTTACACCCGCGGGGAAAAACAACGGCAGCATCACTGACCCCATGAAGAACAAGGCCAAGATGGGTGTACCACGAAAAAACTCTATGCAGGTCACACTCACTGAGCGGGCAAAGGGCATTTCGGATCGTCGACCTAAGGCCCACAAAAAGCCAAACGGAAACGCAATAATAATACTGGCGGCAGCCAATAGCACGTTTAAAGAGAAACCACCCCATAAGTCAGTGGTGACAGGGGGTAAGCCAATCATACTACCATCTAAAAGCAAGAGGCATACAAATGGTAGTAATAGAAATGCAGGAATAGAAATCTTATTACGTAAACGATCAGACAACAGAAAAGATGATGCAATGACGGCTGTCAGTAACAACAAAGAGAGGTTAACCCTCCATATTTCATCAGTAGGATAGCTGCCGTAAAATATCTGTTGTGACCACGCGCTAATAAATACCCAGCAAGCACCGTCTTTTACGCACTCGTCTTGTGTTACTCCACTCCAGTTGGCTGAGATAAATAGCCAATCGATCATACCAGGTAAAGCGGCAACCAAAGATGCAGCAATAATAATCGTTGCCGCGATATTAAAGGCTGATGAAAAAAGGTTATCTCTTACCCACGCAACAGGTCCAGTTGTTGTAACGGGCGCAGGTTGAGCAGGTAGTGGCTTAAATTCTTTTGCTGACATACCCTCCTCCTTATCGCGTGCTCAATTCTGTGCGTTTATTAAAGTGATTCATGAGTACGGAGATAACCATATTGATAATGAAATAAATCGCTAATGTCATAAACATAATCTCGATAGCTTGACCTACTTGGTTTAGAGCAGAGCCTGCAAATACTGTAAATAGTTCTGGATAACCAATGGCGGTAGCGATAGTGGTGTTTTTTACCAGGCTTTGGTATTCACTATTTAGCATAGGTGTAATCACACGCATCGACTGAGGTACAACAATAAGCGACATGATTTTACTTTCTTTTAAACCAATGCTTCTCGCTGCTTCAGTTTGACCTTTAGGGACTGATTGAATGCCCGCTCTCACAGCTTCAGCGATAAATGCTCCGGTATATACAGATAATGCGATGGCTAGCGAAATAAGTTCTGGGATAACCGATACGCCTCCTCTAAAATTAAACCCTTTCAATGCAGGGTAATCAAGATGAAACGGTATGCCAGATACTAAAAGTGCGAGTAAAGGTAACCCCGCCAGTATGCCTAGACTTGCCCATAAAACAGGAAATTGCTCCCCTGTTAAGTCTTGGCGTTTTTTCGCCCAACGCTTGAGAATAAATACGGACACAATAGCAACGGCTGCGGCGCTATAGACAAACCCCGATCCACTCTCACCCACTAACATGGGGAAGTATAACCCTGTTACATTTAAAAATATGGTATCCCCTAAATTGAGACTTTCTCTGGCGATGGGTAACGCATTAAATACGGTATACCAAAAAATAACTTGGAGAATAACCGGAATGTTGCGGAATATTTCAACATAGACAATGGCGATTTGTTTGATTAGCCAGTTGCGAGAAAAATAAGCAATACCGAAAATAAAACCCAATATAGTCGAGAATATAATGCCGATAACCGAAACCAAAATGGTATTCAGGATGCCGATAATAAATATTTGAGTATAACTGTCTGTTGTTTCGAAGGGGATCAATGACATCAGTACATCAAAACCGGCGGAGGTATTTAGAAAGCTAAACCCGCTCTTAATTCCTTGTGCTGACATATTATCGAGGGTGTTAGAAATGATGCTGTAAAAAAAACCAATGAGAAAAACGAATAGGGCTGTCTGATAAATCCAGCCACGATGTTTGGGGTTGTTATAGAAGGCAGTCGCGCCTGCACTGTTTGGGCGTGTTTCGAGTTTTATTTGTTCGGTTGTTTTTTTTGAAAACATAAAAATGTCTTTTTGAGTTTCAGAAAAAATCGTGGATATAAAAAGGGAGCCATAACGGCATCCCTTTTTATCATTCAATATAAATTAACGCATAGCAGGTGAATATAAAATTCCACCTTTATTCCACTGCGCGTTTAGGCCACGGGAAATTTTTAGTGGAGATGCCTGGCCAACGTTACGCTCAAACGACTCGGAGTAGTTGCCAACCTGCTTGATGACTTGGTAAGCCCAGTCTGAGGATAAACCGAGTTTTTCACCCAAATCACCCTCTGTTCCGAGTAAACGCTTTTGCCCTGGCTTTCCTTTATCTTTTAAGTCATCGGCATTCGCGGAGGTAACACCCTGATACTCTCCTTCAATAGACGCATTCACAACCCACTTAACGATATTGAACCACTCATCATCATTTTGACGAACCACAGGTCCTAATGGCTCCTTAGAGATTACCTCGGGTAATACTAACGCGCCTGCAGGGTCTTTAAGACCTATACGAAGTGCATATAGTTGAGATTGGTCTGATACCAAGAAATCACAACGTCCTGATTCAAAACCTGCGCGAGTTTGATCTGATGTATCAAATGTTATTGCCTTGTACTTCATTTTGTTTTCACGGAAGTAATCAGAAATCGCAAGTTCGGTAGATGTGCCTGCTTGGATACAAGCATTGGCACCATCCAACTCAGTTGCTGACTTAACACCTAGTTTTTTGCTCACCATAAAACCGGCTCCATCATAATAGATAACTCCGGCAAAATTTAAACCTAGTGATGTATCTCGTGTATGTGTCCACGTTGTGTTTCGAGAAAGAATATCGATTTCACCAGACTGAAGCGCAGTAAAACGCTCTTTAGCGGTTAAAGGCTTGTATTGAACTTTGCTTGCGTCACCTAATACCGCTGCGGCGACACCACGACAAACATCAACATCCAACCCGCTCCATTGCCCCTTTTCATCTTTTTGAGAAAATCCGGCTAGTCCGGTACTTACACCACAACTCACAACGCCGTTCTTTTTTACAGACTCTAAGGTGGAGGCAGCTATGCTTGCTTGCGCAGAGAAAACTAAACCAGCAGCAGCCAGTGTCATTGCTATATTCTTTATCTTCATTTCCTTTACCCTATGTTTATATTTTTTTATACCGCAAAAATCACACGGTGATATTCGAGGTGAGTACATAACTAAACTACACAACTAAATTATGTTTGAGCCGGCCTTACCTCGTTTTGTAACACTTTACCGTTTAGATTGTGAACATAGTTAATATTAGCATTTAATATGCCATTTGCACTGCTTTCAACAGAGCATCTGTTTGCGAGGCGGTACGGTATGTCTAGATGCATCTGGTTAGTACAACATATCGAAAACATTAGGAAGTAAAAAATAAACGAGTGCTCACTTTTGTTGCATTCAGTTTTTCTTAGTGCATAATGCGCGATTATTTTTAATCAGGGTTGTTAGTCGTTTTTCTGAGACTGTGAAAGGTCGTGGAGGTAAAGGGGCGGTGATAACAGTGAAAACAGTAGTGCTGCAAACGAAGTAGAATCTGCTCTTATATTTAAAGATCTAGGTGAAGCCGTTAGAGCAGATTTTGAAGCTTTATTATTCCGTTATAGTCCATAACTCTTGGAATGAATCATAGGCCTCCAACGCATATAGAGACCTATTAATCATCCTAGGGTTAAAGTCGGCTCAACAACTCGCTTTTTTTGCTGCTAAACTCATCATCGGAGAGAGCTCCCGCTTCATGCAGATGAGCCAGCTTATCTATTAACTCTATAATGCTGTCAGCTGATGACTCACTCTGAATAGCGGGTGATGTCATCGCAGCAGGTTCAAACACGGTGTTATCGGGCTCTGCATCGGGTATGGCGTTTACTGGCTCAGGTTCAAGAAAATTTGTTTTAGGAGGGGCTGTTATCCCAGAGCCTGACACTGTATTAGAGCCCGAAACAATGGGTAGACTCGATACAGCAATCGTGCCGTATTGGCTGCTGAATGTTAATGAATTATCGCCTCCTTGCTGTTGGCTTACCCCTCCAATATTATTATCAAGCGTGTCGTAGATAGTGACCTGCCCGTTTAAATCTACAGCTAATCGCTGCGGGAAGACGGCGTAACGAGTGTTATTTTGAGCGCCACTGCTAAACGGCGTGCCGAGTTCAACAGGCCACCATTGGTTGCTCGCTGAAGTGCCTCTAGGAATAGGTGGAAACACTTCAGTCGTCGCTAATGCGCTAGACAGTTCAGAACATAGGTTATCAACGGTTGATTTAAGGCCCATATTAAACATGTCCCCTACCATGGTCATGCCGCCTTGCATCCATTGACCGCCCCCCCCTAATTCTGGACAGTTGAATTGTGCCATCGTACCGCCGCCATTATTCACGGCTATCAGCATAGCAATCACTGCATCATTACTGAGGTTATATCGAGCACTGAGGTCATTAACTAAATTAATGCCTGCGGGTGTAAGGTTTTGCATAGTGTTATTTCCTTATTAAACGGGTCAAAAGGTGGAGCAAGACCTTACTGAGAAAACAGGTCGGGTGTGTTTTATTTAGTGAATGTCGTGAAGATAGTATTGAGCATCGCGTATGATTTTTTGAGCCATACTCTTGTACGTTGCCTTTCCATTAAGCTTAATGTTTGCAAGTTTTTGTCTTTAATATTTTCAGCTCCCCAAAAGCTGAAGTTCAACGTGTCAATTTTGCGCATGGTTTCTTTATGCAAACCTGGCAATATTGCTTGTTGTAGCGTTGTGCTATGAAGTGCTGCATGTTTAGAAATAGCAGCGTCTACAGCTGTAAAATTGGTTCCTCTACCTTGGTTCTTAACCGCTACAAATTTGAGGTTCCCTTGGTTTTTATTGGCGTAGTATTGAGTTAAGAAGCTATCAATCAAATTGGCTGAGTCGATACCGTCGTCGACGACATACCAGTATATGATGGAAATATCCATCTCTTCGCACATATCGAGTACACCGTTTTCTTCGATCCAGCGATTAAGAAAACGTTCGCTCTGGGCTGGGAGGTCGATGATAACCTGTTGATCATCTTCGAGTGCTCGCTCCATAATCTGGTCGGTGCTTTCAAATATATCCAGGTTAACCGGTTGGGTAAACTCTGGGTAAAACCGTGTAAGTGTACTGTGGGACTGGTCGGCATCGAAGCCTGAGAATGTCTTTGATTTCTCCAGAAAGTACTGTGACATCAGGCGTGAAACAACCGACTTCCCTACGCCACCTTTTTCACCACCCACAAAATGAATTGTGCTCATCAATACACTCCTTAAATAAATCCATAATATTCTGTTGCTAATTCAGTAAATGAAGACCCTAAGATCTTCTCATTTTATTTTTGCAATACGGTGAATGGCGCAGATGAATCTGCGCCATTGCTTGTGCGCTTAACATCAACCGAAACATTTAATTTTTGACTTTTTCCACCATCAAAGAAAACACCTTTGATAGGTGATACATCGCCATAGTCGCGCCCCCATGCGGTTGTGATGTGGTGCTCCGCGGGCATATTGTCGTTAGTGGGGTCAAACTCGAACCAGCCCTCTCCAGGCGAGTAAACTGCAAACCAGGCATGGGATGCGTCGCTGCCGACTAGCTTTTCTTGCCCCGGAGGAGGGAGAGTCTCGAGGTAACCGCTAACATAACGAGCAGGATACCCCATAGATCGAAGGCAACCGATGGCAAAATGTGCAAAATCCTGACAAACACCTCTTTTTTTACGTAATACATCTGCAAGCGGTGTTGCGATGTTGGTGGATTCTGGGTCGTAGGTAAACTCATCGTAAATTTTGTGGGTGAGTTCTCGTACTGCTGATAACAGCGGTCGGTCGCTTTTGAATAGGTCTTGGGCATACTCTTTTAACGGCTTTGATGCTCTAATCATAGGGGAGTCGAGGGCATACTCTCGCGCTTCCAAGTCGTTTATGTTGAGGCTGTGCTTTAGTTGTGTCAGCGCTTGTTCGCAAGTGGTACCTAGGTCCAGGTTTAGGTCAAGGGCTCTTGAATATTTAGATTCATGTACCTGGATTTCACTTTGAACATCCACTATCAGTTCGGTATGCGGTTTTTCTAATGAAAAATAATAGGCTTGATTTCCAAAGTAATCAGTCCTTTGCTGCCCTTGATTTTGTGACGGCTTGATTTGGATAATACTGCTCAAGCACGTCTGATAATGGGTATCTCTTAATAGCAGGTGCGTCTGGTTATAACAGAGCGTCACTGGCTTTTCATATTCGTAGTGGGTTATGTGCCGAACGCGATATATCATAACTCTTCATCCCAATCAGTTCGTACTAGCTGTTGATGAACTTTTACTTGATCAAAATACTTGCTGCCAATATGTGTAGACGTTTCTTGCAATAGGTATTGCAAGCGAGCAAGCATTTGATCTAAACCTACTCGGGTACCGGTATTTTCATCGGTAGTGACGAGTTCATTGACGTTAATAAGCTGTATCGATGAGGAGGCTTCAAGTAGAAAACGGTCTTCAGGTGACAGCCCTGAACCGTGGGTATGTGAAGGTAATTCGGCCAAGTGTTCTCGTAACAGTTCGACTTGGTAGAAGACTGAGCGAGGGTTGCTACTATCATTCAGTAATAACTCTATACCGCGGGCAATGTCGGTGTCGGAGTGATAGCGACGACGGAATGTAAATAGTGTCTCGGAGCTCAATAAAACAGCCTCCAGCACCCGTAGTTGCTCTCCTTCAGGTAATACTTGAACGAGTGATGAGCGCAGTAAGCTTACTGCTTGGAACGCCTTTTCAACGCGTCGCCCCATATCCATAAAGCGCCAGCCTAAGCCTCGTATCATGCTTTCCTGGCAGAGTCCGGCGAGTGCTAATAGGGTGGTGACTAATGGGTCTAATGCTTCTTCGGGTGCGGCACTAAGACCTGATTGTAAGACGTTAGATAAACCTTCTAATTCGTCTTGCAGGTCGTTGAGTACACGTAAGGTGTCAGATGATAATAACTCTCTCACCTGATCTGAAGATTTAAGCAGGGCATTGATGTTGTTGCTTACACTGCCGTTGCGTTCTGCATCCAGAATGACGGCCAGTAGCTCTGTTTCAGTTTGATTATTAAGTCCTGCATCAGCCACCACAAAACCGGGATAGGTTGTAGTCACTTCAGTAACGGTCTTTAGTAGTAGTTGTCGCGTTTGTTCAGGCATTTGATAAGTGCTATTGAACTGAACAAAGATCGTTCTTAATAGGCGCAATGCCGACTCCGCACGCTCGGCATAACGGCCCATCCAGAAGAGGTTTTCGACCACTCTGCAAGGAAAGGTTGCGTGGGGTTGTTCTACAACAGGAGGCGTCCATGGCTGAGTGGGGGGGATGGTCTGAGATTGAGACTGAACAGGGTCCTGAGGTGTATGCTTCTCAGGTTCGGAGGCAATTATCCATGTGTCCTTACTAACCGCGCCTTGCTGATTGGTAAGGTTAAGGCTCCCCGCTTCATTACCTACACGGGTTAGCCCCCCAGGCATTACTCTGTATGAAGACTCTCCTGCGACTGAAAAACCCCGTAATACGGTAGGGCGGGGCATCAGTAGTCCGTTTTTCCACGAAGGAGTGGTAGAGGGCTTAATATACTCTTGTGCAACATAATTTCGTGGTGATTGCTTTAGCTTTTCTGTTAGCACTTTACGTTGATTGTTGTCGAGTTGTGAGCCAAACAGGCTTTGTATACCCGGTTTTCTAAAACTGGGTTTGATGACCAAATTGTCTAGATTGCTCAGTACATAGGCGAGGTCTGAAGGGTCACCACACCAATAGGTTTTTACCGAGGCCAGGCGAGATTCGCGCCCGAGAAAATGCTGGCTTATTTGCGGCATATATCGGAGTAAGGCAGGGTTCTCAAGTAAGCCTGATCCTAGAGGATTCGCGATAATGACTTTGCCGGTGCGCACGACTTCTAATAACCCAGGCACACCTAAACTAGAGTCGCTTTTTAACTCAACAGGGTCTGCATAAAAGTCATCTATACGACGGAGAACCACATCAACTCGGGTCAGCTCTCCTAGTGATTTCATCCACAAATAGCCATTGCTGACTTGAAGGTCGCTGCCTTGTACCAAGGGGTAGCCTAAATAATTCGCCAGATATGCGTGCTCAAAATAAGTTTCGTTATAGATTCCAGGTGTGAGGATGACTACTCGAGGCTGGTCGGCTGTAATATGACTAGCGAGATTATTGAGTTTTGATCGTAGTGTTTGAAAAAATAGCGATAACCTATGAACATGGCTGTCGCGAAATATTGACGGCATGATACGTGACATTACCGTGCGGTTTTCTAAGGCATAACCTGAACCGCTAGGTGCCTGCGCTCTGTCGCCTATTACATGCATAGTGCCTTTTGCATCGCGCACCATATCTGAAGCATGCAGTACAAGCTGGTGTTCACCCGGTAATACTAAACCTTGGCAGGCACGCAAAAAACCAGCATGGCTATAGACCAATTCCGGAGGAATGACACCGTGCCGAATCAGCTCTCGCTCGCCATAAAGGTCTTTGAGTACAAGATCTAATAGTTCTGCTCGCTCCAATAACCCAGACTCAATTGATCCCCACTCCTCGCTTTCCAATAGAACTGGAATTGGATCAAGTTGCCAGGTTTTGGGCTGGCGTGACGAACCACTTTTGTAGGTGGCACCGTCATCTCTAAGAATTCTCTCAGCTTTGAGGTGCCGCTCTTGAATACCCTCGGTACCGAGGGTATTCAAGCCATTTAATAGATGTTGCCAGTGCTCACGCATCTGCGCCTGATGCCCATAGACCTCATCATAGCCTTGATCTGATCGCGGGTAATCAAACGCATCAGGCATGTTCACAGCAGGGTTATCCATTAATCAAACGCTCCAAGTCGACATTTTGGCTGCTGATTATACATGGCCTTTTACGTTTTGTTTGGTACATTATTGGTTTATTTCTCTATTTCTCTATCTGTCGTCTTAAGTCGAGTGTATGAGGGAATTCACTAGAGGGTACCTCTTTTGGTGGTTCCATCGCTCGTGGTGGCTGATCATTAACAAAGAACTCCCATATATCATCGAATTCTGGCTGCGGCTCATGACTGGTAGGCGTATGACCAAGCTCCCAGAATCGGTTTATTCGGCGTGACTCGGCCTCAAATGCGTTGACGGGTAGCGTTTCATAACTTCGACCGCCTGGGTGAACCACGTGATAGGTGCAGCCCCCAATCGACTGGCCGTTCCAAGTATCAAAAAGATCAAATACCAGAGGTGAATGAACGCCGATCGTAGGGTGAAGCGCCGTTGGTGGGTGCCAAGCTCTATATCGAACTCCTGCAACATACTCTCCATGACGCCCGGTGGAGCGCAGGGGAATACGGCGACCATTACAGGCTAAAACATAACGCCCAGGGGTTAAACCATCGACTTTTACCTGAAGGCGCTCCATTGAAGAATCGACATAGCGTGATGTGCCAAAGCTGCTCACTTCTTCACCGAGTACATGCCAAGGCTCAATGGCCCAGCGTAACTCAACACTTACGTCATCTATTTGAGCGCGCCCGTAGTGTGGAAAACGAAATTCTTCAAAGGGTGCTAGCCACTCGAGTTGAAATGGCAAACCGCTCTTTTGTAAATCATTGACCACTTCTCGAAGGTCTTCCCAAACATAGTGTGGTAACATGAACCTATCATGAAGTTCTGTACCCCAGCGAACTAAAGGCTTGTGATAAGGTTCTTTCCAGAAACGTACCATTAGACTCCGAATTAACAACGCTTGTACTAACGACATGCGTGCATGAGGAGGCATTTCGAAACCACGAAACTCTAATAAACCTTGTCGGCCTGAGGCGGAGCCTGGTGCATATAGCTTATCGATACAAAATTCTGAGCGATGGGTATTACCGGTGATATCAACCAGTAGGTTTCGCAATAGACGATCGACTAACCATGGTTCGGGGACTTCTCCTTCGGGGATTTGAGAAAAGGCGACTTCTAGCTCATAGAGCATTTCATCGCGGCCTTCATCGACACGTGGAGATTGGCTGGTTGGGCCAATAAACATGCCTGAAAATAGGTAAGAGAGTCCCGGGTGGTGTTGCCAATAAGTTACCAGGCTTCTTAGCATGTCTGGGCGACGAAGAAACGGGCTATCAATAGGATTAGCCGCTCCGAGAGTAATGTGATTACCTCCACCTGTTCCTGTATGTCGGCCGTCCAACATGAATTTCTCAGCACATAGACGGGCCAGTCGTGCCTCTTCATAAATAGTTTCGGTATTACTGACCAGTTCATTCCAGTTTTCAGCCGGATGGATATTAACTTCGATAACGCCAGGGTCAGGTGTTACTTTAAAGCAATTCATCCTTGAATCTTTTGGTGGTTCATACCCTTCAATAACGACAGGGACCTGCATCTCTGCTGCCGTATCCTCAATCAGTTCGATCAGCGCTACATAATGTTCCAGTAGCTCTAAAGGTGGCATAAAGAGATAGAGTCGACCTTCTCTCGGCTCTATACAGAGTGTGGTGCGAATGACGTCAACACTCACGGTAGGCTTAGTGGTTTCATCACTGTCGCAACGAGCCTGTTTCGCACTTTCACCTGAATCAGCTAAAGCGTCAACATGATCAAACGGGTCGCGGGGTTGCGGGTTATCTTGTTCGTCTTCTGCTACATGAGGTAATGAGTCCAATGGCAGACGGAAGCCCATTGGTGAGTCTCCCGGAATCAACGCAAGCGTTTTGCTCCGCAACGGCCATGGGCTTGAACGCCAATGATTAGTTGAATAATTCCAGCCAAGGGGGAGGCAGTAACCAACCGGGTCTCCGAGGCCTTGAGATAGCACTTTTGCTAATTTCTTGCGTTCAAGGTCATCTTTGAGGTCAAATTTTAAGGGGTCAACGTTGTCGGGTAACGACTGTTCACGCCATAAATGGTACATCACGTCTTCATACGCTGGCACTAGATAGCTATCCCTTAACCCGGCTCGTTGGGTGAGCTTACGGGCGAAGTCCTCTGCTATTTCTGTTGTGACACCATAGTCTTTATCTATGCGGGCGAGAAATTCTTTGTTGCGCCACAAGGGTTGACCGTCATGGCGCCAGAAACAACCTAATGCCCAGCGGGGTAATTCTTCGCCGGGGTACCACTTGCCTTGACCATAATGCAAGAACCCGTCAGGCGCAAACTGGTCACGCATGCGAAGCAGCAGGTCTTTAGAAAGGCTTAGCTTGTCATCTCCAAGTGCGCCGGTATTCCACTGGTCTGAGTCCATGTCATCAATAGAGACAAACGTGGGCTCGCCGCCTTGAGTGAGTCGCACATCATAATCTTTGAGTTTTTTATCAACGGCTTTTCCAAGCGCATCAATGCACTGCCATTGCTCATCACTATAAGGCTTTGTGACCCTAGGGTCCTCTAGCACTCGAACCACTTCATTGCTGTAATCAAATGCCACTTCACATTTGTCCATACCGCCACTGATAGGGGCTGCAGAGCTCGGTGAAGGTGTGCAGGCCAAAGGGATATGGCCCTCGCTGGCAAACAATCCGGAGGTGGGATCCATGCCGACCCAACCAGCGCCTGGAATATAAACCTCACACCAGGCATGTAGGTCTGTAAAATCTTTTTCTGGTCCAGAGGGCCCGTCGAGGGACTTAACATCTGAGGTCAGCTGGACTAGGTAGCCAGAGGTAAAACGTGCTGCCAAACCTAAGTGGCGGAAAATTTGCACTAACAACCAGCTGCTATCACGGCAAGAGCCTTTTTTGATGGTGAGCGTCTCGTCGCTATCTTGAACGCCGGGTTCCATGCGAATGTTGTAACCAATTTCACTCTCGAGACGCTGATTAATAGCGACTAAAAAGTCGTTAATCGGCATTGGCTCTTTGGATATCGACTCCGCCCATTGACGAACTAAAGGGCCGTCATCGACTATTTCGAGATAGGGTTTTAGCTCTTGTTTAAGTTCATCGTCATACTTGAACGGAAAACTCTCTGCTGATTCTTCAACAAAAAAATCAAATGGATTAATGACCGTCATATCGGCGATCACTTCGACTTCAACTTTCAGGTGCCGTGTTTTTTCGGGGAAGACCAGTCTAGCGAGGAAGTTACCAAAAGGATCTTGTTGCCAGTTAATAAAGTGGTTTTCAGGGCTTATCTTAAGTGAGTAACCCTGAATAGGTGTTCGACAGTGAGCCGCGGGGCGTAACCGAATAACATGGGGCGACAATGATACCGCGCGATCAAATTTGTATTCTGTTACATGGTGAATAGCTGTGCGTATGGTCATTCTGCGCCTCTCTGAACGGCTGAAAACCAGGTTTCATTAAAACCTTGGTGTAACTCAATTAAGTAAAGTTGTTGCTGGTTTAGATATTCGCGAAACTCTCCGCCCAGCCGCTTGCTATCATCTAAATCGAACTCAAAGGCTAGGGCCTCATCAAGTGATTTTTTGGCGTTGCCACTATTGGGAAGGGCGGCTACTGCACTTAACATTTGGGATAGGCAAAAATTCAAACCCCGTGGAAAATAGGGGTCTTTCAGTAAAAAAAAGGCGACATCGATTTCTCGCACGGCGCTGCGCATTGCACGGCGATAATTCAGTTCAGCAGAACTTGAGCGTAAGACATTTCCCCAGACTACTTGGCTTATTCGCATTTGGGTTTCAGCTTCACCTTGAATTTGTGCAGCGGCACCCGCATCGAGTAGTCGTGTCACCATATCCGCTCGTTCCAGGTTTCGCCCTAAACGCATAAACTGCCAAGCCGCATCTCGGCTCATCGTGCCTTTTATTAGCCCATTAACCTGCTGGCAACATTTAACTATTTGATTGAGAAACTCATGGCGCTCACGCCGGTTAATGCCTTGGTTAATATGGTTGGCTGCAAAAATATAGAACTCGTTAACCATCTCCCAACATTCCAGCGGTAGCATGTCTCGTGTTGTACGTACGTTCTCACGAACCATTTTTAACGCGGATAGCATGGATGATGGGTTGGTATCATCGGCTAGTAGAAACTTAACGACATTTCTTTCATCTCGGTTACGGTAGCGCTCTTCAAAAAGTGACTCGAGACTGTTAAGAGTGACTAGGTTGTACCAGCTAATGTCTAGATCATGGGGCAGATCAAATAGCAGGCTGTCGTATACGCTTACTAATCGTGCCGTATTCTCTACTCGCTCTAAATACCGCGCAGTCCAATAAAGCCTTTCGGCTACTTTAGATAACATCTTTCTTCTCCCCATTCACAATCCAGGTATCTTTACTACCTCCGCCTTGAGATGAGTTGACAACTAATGATCCTTTCGTCATTGCGACTCGTGTTAATCCTCCGGTTGTCACATAACTATCTTTTCCTTGCAGTATGAACGGACGAAGGTCGAGGTGGCGGGGTTCAATTTGGCCTTTGCCAACCAGTGTTGGCGCGGTTGAAAGTGCTAGCGTGGGTTGGGCAATATAATTGCGAGGGTCGGCGTTGATCAGTTTGATGAAATGCGCTTGTTCTTTTTTGGTTGAGTGAGGCCCAATTAACATGCCATAGCCTCCCGACTCGTTGGCGGGCTTCACTACGAGCTCGCTGATATGATCAATGACATACTTGCGCTGTTCAGGGTCATCGCATAGATAGGTTTTAACGTTTTTGATGAGTGGTTCTTCGTCAAGATAGTAGCGAATAATATCGGGCACATAGGCATATACGACCTTGTCGTCAGCCACGCCCGCGCCCGGTGCATTGGCAAGTGCTACGTTTCCTGCTTGCCAAGCACGCATGAGGCCTGGCACCCCCAATACGGAATCTTTTTCGAATATTTCAGGGTCTAGAAACAGGTCATCTATGCGTCGATAAATAACATCAATACGCTCTAAGCCCGAAATGGTGCGCATATAGACACAGTCATCGTCATCGACAAATAGGTCGCTGCCTTCAACCAGCTCAATTCCCATTTGTTGGGCAAGGTAAGCATGCTCAAAGTAAGCTGAATTGAATATCCCTGGTGTTAATACCACAATTTCAGGGCGCTTAATGGCGCGAGGTGATAATGATACCAGTGTGTCGAATAGCCGTGCCGGGTAGTCATCGACAGGTTTAATATCTTCTTTTTGAAATAGCTCAGGTAGTACTCGTTTAGTAATGGCTCTATTTTCGAGCATGTAGGCGACACCCGATGGTACTCGAAGGTTATCTTCAAGCACATAAAACTCACCGTCGGCATCTCGTACCAAGTCTGTTCCACAAATGTGTGCCCATACTCCGTGAGCCGGCTTTACGCCGATACATTCAGGGCGAAAGTTTTTGGAATTCTTGATGATATGCTCCGGGATGATGCCATCTTTGATGATCTGCTGTTGATCATAAAGATCCCCAATAAAAAGATTGAGCGCTTTTAATCTTTGTTTGAGCCCTGCTGCTGCGATGTCCCATTGTGATGCAGAAATGGTGCGAGGAATAATATCAAACGGCCATGCACGGTCGATGTTGCCTTCCTCTGTATAAACAGTAAAGCTAACCCCCATCTCATGAATCGTAGCCTCGGCCATCTGGCGGCAAGCCTCCAGTTCGTTCTCTTCGAGTGATGTCAGGTGATCTGCCAGCCTTTTGGCTGGTGGTCGGGCTTGGCCATGGGGGCCCATCAACTCATCAAAAAAATCGTTCGGGTCGTAATGGTTCCAATTGATACTCATAACAAAAAGGCCTGCTTCTAATGCCTGTACCGGTCGCTATATTCAATGACGCCCCAATTTAGGGCATTGAAATATACTAACCACCTAGAGAGGGCAGATTATTGATTAAAATGCCTCATTAGAGGTATATAGCAATAAATAAGCCATGATGCTAGTAGTATATCGTTAAGAATGTGACGTCTTTATGTCTGAACAGGCTTAAAATGTTTATAGTCATTACGGTGCATACTTAAAATAGTCAAACGTGGCAGAGTGCTAATATGAGTGAGAAGGCTAGATTGAAAAATATCGACTATGAGCGGTTGCTACCTATTGCCTATCCTCTAGCTAATCGCTTCTATAAACAGACTGGTGAAAAAGGTAAAACCCAGAGCACTGATGAAGTGTATGTGGCTAGGTTTGATACAAGCATTATAGCTGTTGTTAGATTATGCCCTTTGGTAAAAGGCCCAGCGTTTGTAGATACACCATCGAAGAGGCTTCTGCTAAGGAGTCTTGCGGTATCTCCCGAGTATCGTCGAGTGGGGGTTGGCAGTCAGTTTATGGAGTATGTGGTTCAACATATAGGGGTGAGAGAGTGTTGGTGTTATCCATTTATATGGCTCGAAAGCTTTTATGAGCAGGTAGGCTTTGAGGTTGTCGATCCAGATGATTCGCCAGAGATTATTCGCTCACCGTTTGAAAACTACCGTCGTCAGGGGCGAGACATTTTGATTATGGTCAGAAGAAAACAGGGTGCTAAAGTCTGATGGATGAGAGATCAACGTCTATTGGTGGCTATTGTGGCCGCTGCAGGCTGCTTCAGATCGCGTGTATTTGCCAATATCGGCCTAGCATCCGTTCAGAGGTTGAATTTTGTCTGTTGACTCATGCTGCTGAATATCGAAAGCCGACCAATACAGGGCGACTTATCGCTGAATGCTTAGCGCCTACTCAGGTATATCGGTGGTCTCGCACTGAAATAGATATTGATTTTCAACGATCGCTCGAAGATTCTAGTTGTCAGTATTGGTTGGTGTATCCTGCTGAATCGACAGAGCACAAAGACAGAATTAAGCCGTTTGATACTTCGGTGGGTGACTCTAGGCAGAATGGTTATAAGAAACACATTTTTATTCTATTAGATGCAACATGGCAACAAGCCGTTAAAATGTTAAGAAAAAGCTCTTGCCTGAATCATTTGCCTATACTGTCATTGAATCCAGAAAGGTTGTCTCAGTATAGCTTGAGGCGAGCTTCTCACGCACATCATTTGTGTACGGTTGAGGTAGCCATTGAGCTGCTTGGTCTAGCTGGTGAGAAGGCTAATGCATTGTTACTACAAGACTATTTTCTTGTTTTTAGCCAGCACTATATGGCAGCACGAAGTGGTCATGGTGTGAAGCAAGAAAGTGAGTCAATGAGACGTTTACTAAAGGAACAATATAATGAAGTCAATTGAATACACCCGTTTCGGTGGAGTGGAGGTCTTACAGTTAGCTGAACGGGCAGTGACTCAGCCAAAAGGGCGGGAAGTGAGGGTTAAGGTCGCAGCGGCAGGGCTCAACCCGATTGATTACAAAACACGTAAAGGTTTAGGGTTTGTCGCTGGGCAAATTGCAGCGCAACTCGAAGATCAAATCGGTTGGGTGCCCGGGTATGATATTGCAGGTGTGGTTGACGCAGTGGGAGAGGGGTGTCGCGATTGGAACGTAGGTGATCGCGTAATGGGAATGATTGGATTCCCTCTTCTCGGCGGGGGCTATGCCGAGTATGTAACAACGACGCCAGAGCTATTATGTCGAGTGCCTGACAATCTTGATATTAAAAAAGCAGCGGGTGTTCCGCTAGCGGCATTAACGGCTTGGCAGGCGCTGTTTGAAGTCGGGTCTGTCAAAGAAGGCGATAAGGTATTGATTCATGCCGCGGCTGGTGGCGTTGGTCATTTCGCGGTGCAGTTTGCTAAGGCTCATGGCGCGTACGTAATAGCGACCGCATCGGGCCGAAACCATGATTTTTTACATGAAATAGGGGTAGACGAAGCGATTGACTACACCAAGACGGACTTCGTTGATGCCTGCTATGGCCTCGATTTTGTGCTTGATACGATGGGGGGGGATGTCGGACATTGGTCATTGGGCGTATTGGCGACGACGGGGCAGTTGGTCACAGTGCCGACGATTACGGCGGAGCAGATAATTAAAGAAGGCGATAAGCTTGGCATTAAAACGGTTGGTTTGACAGTCCACCCTGACCAAGAAGGGCTTGCGGCAATAGCTGAATTAATTGAAACTGAAGACGTGTCGGTGCATATTGATAAACAGTTCCCTTTGGTAGATGCAAAAAAATCGCATACTGAACTGGAAACTGGCCATGTTCGTGGTAAATTGGTGTTGACCATGTAACATATGAAGAATATTTATTGAACAGTTAACAAAAATAAATCAACGTTGATTAATATGAGGGATGCACGAATGCAGTCATTAAAAGTCAGGGACTATATGACACGCAATATCTTAACTTTAAAGTCAGAAGATAGTGTTATTGATGCTTTGCGTCAACTAATCAAGTCAGGCCGTTCTGGTGCTCCGGTAATGGACGATCAAGGCAAAATCGTAGGCTTGCTCTCAGAGATTGATTGCCTTAAAGAGACCTTAATGGGGGGCTATTATCAACAAGCAGGTGATAGCGTTGCTGACCATATGAGCAAAGATATCGATTCGGTTAATGCAGACGACGATATTCTTGTAACGGCAGATTTGTTTATTAAAGGTCGTCGACGTTTACCAGTGATGGAAGAGGGTAAGTTGGTGGGTATTATTACCCGTTGTGATTTTGGCAAAGCATTACTAGATAATATTGATCATCCGCATCACGGCTCTTAATGCTATTAAGGGGCTACAGTACAGCGAACTGTAGCCCAGAAAAACTACTAAACGTTAGGTTCTTGTATCTACACTAAGCCCTAAGTTCTGCTCAGGGTCTTTTGAGGCAATAAACTCATTTCTAACTTGCTGCTGCGATGCGTCTTTTCCAATTTCTGCAAATGATTGATTAAATTCGGTTAGGCCAGACGGTTCATTGGACTCGCTGCTGCTATCATTGGCTTGATTAGCTTGTTCGATTTGATCAAATGCAAACTCAGCAGTTTGAGTGTTCTGCTTCGTTTCAGCAAGATCAACGGTTGTCTCTCTTGCTTCCTCAGGGCTATCACTGTTGGCTACAGCGGCTTTGACAATCGTTGAGTTGTCCAGGTCATTCCGGTTATCGCTATTATTTTGCGCCGCTTGCTCTACCGCATTACGTTGTAGCTGTCGGTCGACGGCATCGACCACTTGCTCTCGGCTGACTGTGGCGGTTTTATCGCCTGCGGTGATTTCTACCGAGTTCTGTGAGCGATTACCTTCTTGAGTATTGTTTTCACCGGGTTTAATCGATATATCAAGACGAGATGAGATGCTTTGTTCTGCGGGTATATCGGAGGGTTCTTGATTGACCTGTTGGTTGTTCTGAGGGGCGGTAGTGGCTCGTAACGCGTCAGCCGAATCTCTGCTATCAGGTTCACTCAACTGATTAACGCCACTGTTTAGAATGGGTTGAGCAATTGGAAACGACACACCTGCAATATCAGCCATAACAAAATCCCCTTTAAAGCTTACACTGTTCAATATAATAGCTTAATTTGTACAAAAAATGTACTTCTATATTCGTTGTTTTGTGACGAATCTGTTATATCAGGTGACTTTATATAACGGATTTCAAGGTATCAGTTCTTATGAGGGGAGGCTGGGTTCTTTTACCTGCTTATCTGCGGTAACAGCGGGGTCTTTCTCTGGATCTGGTCTAATCATGCTGATTACTTCATACCCTTCATCGGCTTTAATGTCTTGATCCGCCACAACAGGTGTCAGCTTACCCTGAGGTGTTACGACGAATAGGATAAGCAGGCGGTTACTGTGTTGGGCACGATAATCTTCAAGGGTAAACTCAGAGCTGAGTTGTGTCGTCCGGATACTTGCTTTCAGGCTTAGCTGACTGGCTAGCATTGCATAGGTGACCTTTTCACCAAATAGCGTTCGGGTTTCTTTAAATTTCTCTGAGAATTGATGGCTGGCTCGTTGATCTGCCTGGCCATCAGAGAGACCAAACACATGGCCCTTGGAAAATAGGTCAAGATAGTGAAAGGTCGCGAGTGTATTCAGCTGTCGATAAGGGGATATGGCTAATACATTGCTAATACCCGTTAGATCCATATGGTTTTCGGCGTGCTCAGATACAGGATTACCAAAATAAACCGGTAAGTTTTCCATTCTGGCCAAGCGAATGTTTTCATAGCTAGTGTCGCTTAGCATCACGGGAATATCTCGCTTGATAAGTGCTTTAGCGATTTCACGGGAGACTTGGTTTGCCCCAATAAATAGGAAGCCACTACTATCGGGTTCCGATACCTTTAACCATTTAGCGAGAGGGCGTGCCGTCAGGCTTTGTGTAATAACAGTCGTAATAATGACCAAAAACACCAATGGTATTAGAATTGCGGCATCAGTATGCCCTAGGCTTTCAAGCTGAAATGCAAAGAGCGCTGAAACAGCCGCTGCTACGATACCGCGGGGTGATATCCAGCTTAAAAATGCCTTTTCTTGCCAGCTGAGTGTTGTTCCCATGGCTGAAAGCCAAACGCCCGCTGGGCGAGCTATAAAAATAAGCGCTAGAATAACCCAGGCAGGCCCCCATCCCAGCGCGGCAATAGCGGCGAACTCTATTCGAGCAGCCAGCAATATAAATAAGGCTGAAATGAGTAGTACGCTTAATGACTCTTTAAACTCTAGAATATCATCGACAGGTACGCCTCTCATGTTAGCGAGCCAAATACCCATAACGGTAACCGTGAGCAGCCCGGATTCATGCTGTAACGTATTTGATAGCGCATATACACCTAACATAAAGGTGAGAGAGCCTGCATTTTGTAGGAACTGAGGCAGCCAGTGTTGTCTTAGTGCGAGCCCAAGAAGCCACCCTGCAGCGCATCCGAGAGATGCGCCTAGCATTATGGTCGAACTAAATGTCCAAAGGGTGTGACCTAGGGCGCCGGACTTCCCTGATACGATAAATTCGAACACCAGTACTGCCAGCAATGCTCCAATGGGGTCAATCACGATGCCTTCCCACTTTAGGATGTTGGATATATTTGATGTGGGACGCACCACCCGTAATAGCGGCATGATGACGGTAGGCCCGCTAACGACAACAATGGCTCCAAATAGTGTTGCGATTTCCCAAGAGAGCCCCAAGGCCAAACGACTTACGAGCGTTGCCGTAACCCAGGTTACGAGCATGCCAACACTAAGCAGGTTTCTGACCATGCGGCCATGTTCTTTAAGTTCTTTAAACTCGAGGGTTAGACTCCCCTCAAAAAGAATAACGGCTACCGACAGCGAGATAATGGGAAACAGAAGATCATTAAATAATGCATCAGGGTCTAGCCAGTCAAATACTGGTCCCATTAAAATCCCGCCCAGTAACAACAGCAGGATTGCGGGAAGCTTCATTTTCCACGCTAGCCACTGACAAAACAGAGAGACGACACCAATACTGGCGAGTAGGAAAAGCGTATTTTCAGTCATGAAACGGCGTTACTTCGCTTATTATTAGTGAGTGTATCTATTAGATAAGAGGTGTTAAGTAACAGTAATCGGAGATAGTGATCTTGTCCAGATATCAGCAGGTATTGCTTTGAATTAAGCCTTTACTAACTTATTCAACACTCTTGATGCTGCAAATAAACCAAAGGTTGCGGTAACGCAGGTTGATGCGCCAAACCCTGTGGCACAGTCAAGTTTGACAGGCCCATCGGTTGATGGCTTTTGCTGGCATATCGCACCATCTGCGTTAGGGTACAGCAGTTGCTCGGTTGAAAAGACGCACTCTACTCCAAACTTACGTTTGGTGTTTCGAGAGAAGTTATAGTCTCTGCGAAGCAGGTTTCTGACTTTTGCCATTAGTGGGTCTTGTATCGTGCGGCTGAGATCCGCTATCTGGATTTGCGACGGGTCAATTTGGCCACCTGCGCCACCGGAGCTTATGATCCGTATTTTATTACGTTTGCAGTAGGCGATAATTGCGGCTTTTGCTTTAACGCTGTCGGTGGCTTCAATGATATAATCGAATTGAGTGTCAAGGTGCTTCTCAAGGTTCTTTTCAGTTACGAACCCCATAACCGCTTCACACTGTACTTCTGGGTTAATCGCTTTTATTCGGTCTGCCATAGCATCCACTTTTAATCGACCAATTTGCCCATCCAGTGCATGTATTTGACGATTAACATTCGAGACACAAATATCGTCCATATCAAATAAGGTGATTTTACCGATAGCGGAGCGTGCAAGCGCCTCTGCTGCCCAAGAGCCGACACCACCTATGCCAATGACGCCTACATGCGCATGTCTCAGTTTTTCAACTGCATCGAGACCATAAAGGCGCTGGGTTCCCCCAAAGCGGTGGGAAAAATCATCTGACATAGGTAACACTTCTCTGAGCGTGGTCGAAAATAAACAAAAACGCCATTATACCTGTGTTTTGCCGGATACCAACTACTGTGTTTAGCGACGATAAATATGCTAATGTTAACGTATGAAAAACTTATACGAACTTGAACAAACGCTGAGTCAACGGAGAGCCAAAACGCGGATGTTTCGACGTTTTATGACCCGCTCGTCGGTGGCAACCGTATTACGTGATCAGAACGGTGAATTGCAGGTTTTACTCATTAAGCGGGCGCACAAAGAGGGCGATCGTTGGTCTGGTCATATTGCCTTCCCTGGAGGAAGAGAGCAACAAGAAGATAGCAATATTCGTGAAACTGCCATAAGGGAAACCTCTGAGGAAATAGGGTTAGGGCTGTCGGTTGATAACTATATGGGGCGCATGTCCGATGTGATGACATTGGCCCACGGCACTCGCAAACCCATGGTGGTTTCACCCTATGCCTTCAGGTTAGAGGGTGACCCCCGCTTCACTATTAACCATGAAGTTGATCAGGTTATTTGGTTGCCTGTCTCATTTTTGGCGGACAAACGAAACCGCGAAACGATGGTGTGGGAACGAAAGGGTATGTCGATTAAGTTGCCATGCTATTTTTATGGAGAACATCGAATTTGGGGGTTAACGCTTAAAATGTTGGATGAGCTGGTGTTTGATATTTTACTGTAGCGCTTTCTTAAATACGAATTTCATATCGCGTAAGGGCCATAAAAAAAGGCTGCCAAACGGCAGCCTTAAAGCAAGGTAAGTATTTACCCTCTTAAGAGAGTAAAAACGGACTAGTTCAGAGACACTAATCAACGAAGACTATTGTGCCCATTTGCTATTGGTTACTGAAGGTCAATTTATGACAATAAGTCGGTCATAAGGGGACATTGTCGAACAATCAGAACTGTGCGGCGGTCATTGTTTTCGTTACCACTCTGTCACATTAGTGTCACAAAATCATCTTTTTGACTATTAACCCCCTGCGATCTGAGTATAATCTCGCCGCTTGTTCCCGTGACTTATGTCATCAATGTTACAGCGGCAGTGACTATTAGCGTCTTATGCGAAAAAAGTATCAAGCAAAATTTATAATCTTATTAATCATTTCGGTGATTACCTGTTCTATCTGGGCGCTCGCTAACCGACCCTATATTGAACCTGAATGGAGTGAACCCGTTGCAGGTTTCTCTTTTTCGCCTTTTCAATCAGGGCAAAGCCCAGTCGATGGAATATTCCCTTCTGTGAAGGCTATCCAAGCTGATATTGCACTGATTTCGCATCACACCGCATCAATTAGAACCTATTCAGTAGCGGGAACACTTAATTATGCCCCTATACTCGCCAAATCCTATGGCTTAGATGTAACGCTTGGGGCATGGATAACCCGTGACCGCGTTGAAAACTATAAGGAGCTGGATCGATTAATTGAGATTGCCAATAGCCATAGCAATGTCACACGGTTGATGGTGGGGAACGAAGCAATATTGAGAAAAGATGTTGAGTTAATAGAGCTGATTGAATATATCGACTATGTAAAAGCCCGGGTTAAGGTGCCTGTCTCAACGGCTGAAACATGGGACTATTGGTTAAAAACACCTGAACTAGCTTCTCATGTAGACTTTATCGCTGCACATATTCTGCCGTACTGGGAGGGCGTTCATATATCAGTTGCGGTTGATTATGTCGCGACCCATAGTCAGGAGTTGCGAGAGGCTTATCCTGCCAAGCCCTTATTATTAGCCGAAACCGGCTGGCCTAGTCGTGGTCGTATGAGGGGTGAGGCGGTAGCTTCAGTGGCCAATCAGGGTATATTTCTACGCAATTTCATTGTCATGGCCAAAGATACGTCATTGGATTATTTCATTATGGAGGCGTTTGATCAGCCCTGGAAAGAAGTGAATGAAGGTGCAGTAGGGGCTTATTGGGGGGTATTTAACGCCGACAGAGAAGCAAAGTTCCCGTTTCAGGGGCCGATTTTAAATGTCCCTCAATGGGGCTTTTTGGTCGGCACTTCAATTGTACTAGCCATTCTTACCATTGCCGTACTGTTAAGGGATGGCGATATGTTTCGTAAGCGTGCGATAAGCTTCCTGTCGTGTGTAGTATTTGTTTGTATGACCACCTTAGTTTGGATGGTTTACGATTTCAGTACTCAATACATTTCTTGGCAGGCGGTTTTGTTGGGCATTATGTTGTGTGTGAGTGCTCTGTGTGTCACGTTAGTGGTGTTGGTTGAAGCGCATGAGTGGGCCGAAGCGTTGTGGGTTAAGCAGCGACGTAGACCTTTTTCAGGCAGTGACTGTGATCGAGCGAAAAACTTCAAAGTGTCTATTCATGTCCCTTGCTACAACGAGCCACCGGAAATGGTCATTAAAACACTTAAAGCACTAGCCGCGTTAAAAGGGGCTAACTATGAAGTGTTGGTGATTGATAATAATACTAAAGACCCTGATGTTTGGGAGCCAGTGAAGGCCTTTTGTGACACCTTAGGCGAGCCGTTTCGCTTTTTTCATGAGTCTCCATTAGCGGGTTTTAAAGGAGGAGCGCTTAATTTTGCGCTTCGTCATACGGCCGCAGATGCCGATATCGTTGCGGTGATTGATAGTGACTATATTGTAAGCCCTGAGTGGTTGAGTGATTTGGTTCCTCACTTTACAGACCCTAAAATTGGCGTTGTGCAAGCCCCTCAGGATTACCGTGACGGTGATGAAAATCTATTTAAATCGATGTGCTATGCCGAATATAGAGGCTTTTTTCATATCGGCATGGTGACTCGAAATGATCGTAATGCGATTATTGAACACGGCACTATGACCATGATTCGACGCTCGCTTCTTGATGAGTTAGGAGGCTGGGGGGAGTGGTCAATTACGGAAGATGCTGAACTCGGTTTACGTGTATTTGATCAGGGGTATGAGGCTGCATATATTGAACAAAGCTATGGTAAAGGGCTCATTCCCGACACCTTTATAGACTTCAAAAAACAGCGTTTTCGCTGGGCTTACGGCGCAATCCAGATTATGCGCGAACATGGGGCGAAGCTTTGGTTGGGCAAAAATACGCAGTTAACCCAGGGGCAGCGGTATCACTTTATCGCTGGTTGGCTGCCATGGATAGCCGATGGAATGAATCTATTTTTCACTGCGGGTGCATTGTTTTGGTCGCTGATGATGATTCTGTTCCCAGAACAGTCAGACCCACCCTTAATTTTATTTGCTTTTCCGCCACTAGCGCTGTTTTTCTTCAAAATGGGCAAGCTCGTTCACCTATACCGTATTCGGGTGAATTCTGATGCAAAAGATACCGTATCGGCAGCACTAGCAGGCCTGGCGCTGTCGTATACGATATCGAAGGCGGTGATCTATGGGCTGATTTATAAAAAAATGCCCTTTATCAGAACGCCAAAGTTGAAAGATCAAACGTCTGTTAGAACGGCGATTCTGTCTGCATGGGAAGAGGTACTGATACTAATTATGTTGTTAGGTGCTGCCGTTGGCGTGTGTGTCCAACAAGATATTACGGCGACCGATACCTTAGTTTGGGTCATTGTATTGTTAGTTCAGTCTCAGGCATATGTGGCGGCACTGATCATGTCTGTAATTAGTGCGCTACCGAGCCGAGAGAAGGGACCTACTCAAGTGAAAGAGTGTGCTCGTTAATGTGCTTTCATTTTTGATACAGCGTTCAAAAACTGTTAAGTCTGTCGCATAAATTTTACTCGGTATTCCCTGTAATGCCATTGGCGAGTGTCAGATTTTTTTACTTACTTCTGTGGGTGTTATGTAGGTGGTATTTGTAACTTATTGATAGTAATTAATAAAAGTTATATGGAGTGTATTTTGCTTTATAGTTGGCAGTTTTATTAGTTCCCAGTAGATCGGGATTTTCAAGGAGTCCTAAAAATTGTTAGCTCAATATTTAGGGTAAAGTAAAATACATAAGGAACTTTTTACTATGAATTTATCTAAGTTAAGTAAGGCTATTTTAGTGGCGACTGCTACGATCTCTGCACCTGCATTTGCTGTACCTATTACTACTGATATCATTTCAGTTGTTGATGAGTCCGGTTCTATGGGTGGAGAGCACGGATGGTTAGGTGGAATGATTAGCTCGCTAGACTCTGCGCTTGCTGTAGAGGCAGGAACAGATACATTTAGCGCACAATATGGTTTGGTTGGATTTGGTGGTGCTGGATCTCACTTGCTGGGTCATGCTCATGATATGGATGCAGGCACTGCAGGTATCCAAGAGTTTGGTGATGCTGCTCAATATGCTACTGCTACAGGCAGCCTGACATTAAGTGGCGGATTTGAGGATGGTTACTCAGGTATCGATACAGCATTAGGCTACACTGGTCAGGCGAACTCGGTTACTAATATTATTTTGGTGACAGATGAAGATAGGGATACAGCTGATAACTCTCTAAATTACAGTGTTATAGATGCAGCGTTAGCAGGCAAAAACGCGTTATTGAATGCGGTTCTAAATGTTAGAATTAGCTGTCAAGACGGAAGTTCTGCACTTGGTATGGATAGTTCTGGTACCGCTTATAAGGCTGATGGCAGCGGCGGCTTCTCTACTTGTGGAAGTGCGATTAGAGGTTGGGATGCAGGCGCAAGCTGGAATCATTATGGAGATCTTGCACTCGCAACGGGTGGCGCGGTTTGGGATCTTAGCCAACTTCGTGCTGGTGGCTTAACTGCGGATTCTTTTACAGCGGCGTTTGTTGACATCAAAGTTCAGGAAACTATTCAGCAGAGCACTGTTCCAGAGCCAGCTTCGATTGCTTTATTAGGTCTTGGACTTGCAGGCTTTGGTGCTCGTCGTAAGTTCGCTAAGTAATCTTTCTGCTATTGTTAATGGAAGTACTGTTTGGATAGCATAGATTGCTTTCCTAGCGACCTAAAAAACCCGTATCACTTGATACGGGTTTTTTTGTGTTGCCAAAGGCTGATGGTGTATTAACCGACTATCTGATCAAGCGCACTGTTCAAGTGTGCTACCGTACGGTCAATATTGTGCAGTTTATCTAAACCAAACAGTCCAAGCCTAAACGTTTGAAAGTCTGTAGGTTCATCACATTGCAGTGGAACGCCTGCCGCTATTTGCAGACCAAGATCGAGAAACTTTTTGCCATTCTGCATCGCTGCATCAGCGGTATAGCTCACCACAACACCAGGTGCTTCAAATCCTTCTGCGGCAACACTTTTAACTCCTTTGCTCGCGAGCAGTGTGCGAACACGATCACCTAGTTCTTGTTGTTCGGCGCGCACTTTGTCAAAACCATATGCCTGCGTTTCTTTCATGGTGTCACGGAACGTCGTTAATGCATCTGTGGGCATAGTGGCATGATAAGCATGGCCTCCATTTTCATAGGCTTCCATAATTTGTAGCCACTTGCGTAAATCACAGGCAAAGCTGCTACTGGTGGTATTGTCTATCGCTTGCCTTGCTTGTTGGCTGAGCATCACTAATGCACTGCAGGGGGATGAACTCCAACCTTTTTGTGGTGCGCTAATCAACACATCAACGCCGGTTTTTTTCATGTCTACCCATAAAGTACCAGACGCAATGCAGTCCAGCACAAATAGGCCGCCCACAGAATGAACGGCATCTGCAATCGCTTTGATGTAATCATCAGGTAGGATGATACCGGAAGAGGTCTCAACATGTGGTGCAAATACTATTTCGGGCTTTTCTGCTTTGATGGTTGCAATAACATCGTCAATCGGAGCAGGTGCAAACGGCGCATCGCTGGCGTTAGAGGTTTTACGTGCTTTTAGTACAATGGATTCTTGGGCGATTTTGCCCATCTCCAATATTTGGGTCCAGCGATAACTAAACCAGCCATTTCGAATAATAAGGCATTTTTTATCGTTGGCAAATTGTCTGGCAACGGACTCCATCCCATAGGTTCCACCGCCTGGAACTACAACTACAGACTCTGCTTGGTAGACATTCTTGAGCGTACTTGAAATATCGGTCATCACAGATTGAAAGGTTTTGGACATGTGATTGAGCGACCGATCAGTAAATACAACGGAATATTCTAATAGTCCATCGGGATCAACATTGGGTAATAACGCTGGCATTTTTTATCCTTATCAAAAAAAGAGTGGTGGTTCGATTACAGCATAATATAGAAGAGCATATCGCCATTAAATACCCAAAACAACTTTACAGTGATTCCTTAAAAAAATTATGATGCTCTGCGATTATATTGAGTCATTAGACGGTTTGAATCGGAGATAAAATGAAAGAGCTTATTCTGGGTGGTGCGAGATCAGGCAAAACTCGCCTGGCCGAGCAGAGAGCAGCTGCCACACAGTATGACGTGCTTTATATCGCAACGGCTCAAGCCTATGATGATGAAATGAATGAACGCATTGCAAGACATATAGGTGACCGACCGGCTCATTGGAATACATTAGAAGAACCACTGTATCTGGCAAGAGCACTTCAGGCTAATGCGAAAGATGGGCGAGTGATACTGGTGGACTGTTTAACACTGTGGCTAAGCAATTTACTGTGCAGGGATGATGCAACATTTTTTGAACTACAGAAACAATCTTTATTAGAGTGTTATGGTTTGCTACCGGGCCAGGTGATTCTAGTGAGCAACGAAGTAGGTCAGGGTATTGTTCCTGACAATGCGTTAGCGCGGAGATTTATTGATGAAGCCGGGTGGTTACATCAGGCGCTGGCTGCTCAAAGTGATCAAGTGACGTTTGTAACGGCAGGCATTGCGCAGAGACTTAAACCATAGCGCAACATTAAGCGATTATGTCATTGAGTATACGAATACGAAGAGTATAAATGAGAGTTAACTATGTCACATTGGTTTGAAGCCCCTTTAGCTGAGATTAATCTAACGTCGATACAGCAAGCGGAACGTCGGCAGGGTGTTTTAACCAAACCGCCAGGGTCACTTGGCCAGCTTGAGCGGCTGGCGATTAAATTTGCAGGCTGGCAAGGCGCAGAAAAGCCAGAATTGGTTGCTCAAAAAACTTCTATAGCGATCTTTGCCGCCGATCATGGGGTTGCTGTAGAGGGGGTATCTGCTTTTCCTCAGGCGGTGACGGTAGAAATGGTGAAGAATTTTGCCCGAGGAGGCGCCGCTATTAGTGTTCTTGCCAAGCATCAAGGGGCTGCGCTACATATCGTCAATGCGGGTACTGCCAATAGCGTAACGGGAATAGAAGGGGTTGTTGATTGTGCCGTGGCATATGGCACGGCCAATTTTGCCGATCAACCGGCTATGACTGAATCACAATGCCTAGACGCGCTGGCCATTGGTCGACACGTTATCAATGAGGTGATTGCGAGTGAAACAAGGCTATTTATTGGCGGTGAAATGGGAATTGCGAACACTACCTCAGCAACCGCGCTAAGTTGTGCTTTACTTAACCTGAATGCAGAAGTGTTAGTCGGTGCAGGAACGGGGTTAGATGAGCAGGCGATTGTTCATAAAACTAAGGTGATAGCAAGCGCATTAGCGAAACATCAACCCTTGCTGCAACCTCTTGAGGTGCTGCGCAAGGTCGGCGGGTTCGAGATTGCGGCGCTGGCAGGTGCTTATATTGCGGCGGCCCAAAAAGGGATACCCTCTTTGGTTGATGGTTTTATCGCAACCGCTTCCGCTTTAGTTGCCTGTAAGCTGCGCCCAGAGCTTAAAGAATGGTTATTGTTTTCGCATCAATCGGCAGAAAAAGGTCATCAGCGAGTATTGCAGCAGTTAGCGGTTACGCCTCTATTATCGTTGGAGATGAGATTAGGAGAAGGCAGTGGTGCAGCTATCTGCCTGCCTATTATTGATTCAGCGTTAGCCTTGCATGCTAATATGGCAACCTTTGAAGAGGCTGAAGTACAAGCGGGGTGAAGAGCCAACCCATTGGCAGGTCTTGTAGACATCTAGCATTGGGCTTCCAGAAAAATAATTGAGCGGTAAATGAGTACTTATAAAGAAACGATTATTGATTTGTTGCGTCATGGAGAGCCTGTTGGTGGGCGACTCCTGAGAGGTAGTCAGGATGACCCACTTACTGACGATGGATGGAGTCAAATGCACACATCTGTTGGTGATCATAGCTCTTGGCAGCAGATTGTTAGTTCACCTCTAAGGCGATGTTCGGAGTTTGCGTCGCAACTGTCTGAGAGTCTAGGGCTGCCATACAAGGAAGTTGCAGGGTTTCAGGAAATAGGGTTTGGTCGATGGGAAGGCATGAGTCCTGAGCAAGTTATGGTGGCGTACCCTGGAGAACTAGAAGCCTACTGGCGTGACCCGACTCAATTTTCGCCTCCCGATGGCGAGACACTGGATGCGTTTATTGCGCGCGTAGAAGGCCATTGGTTAGGTCTGTTGAACGAGCATCAAGGGCAACATGTTCTGTTGGTTTGCCATGGAGGTGTGATTAGAGCGGTGATCAATAAAATACTTGAAATGCCGTTAAACGCACTTTGGCGGGTCGAAGTCCCTTATGCCAATATAAGCAGGATTCGTGTCACCCACTTTGATGACTTTCCGGCAACATCCAATCTCGTATTTCATCAGCCTCGCCTTTAAATGGGGGCGACCCTTAGCCGAACCATCACCATTAATAATAAACGTCATTTTTTCGATCGAAAACCATTCATCCAGAGTAGCTTGATGTGTAATCTCTACCGGTTATCTGTTAATTAGTGCAGGGCATGTGTGTGCTAATGATATGAAATGTAAGTAATTATTACACAGCTATAGTCTTTCGTAATCTCCTTTTCTGAGAACCACCCTTCATTTCCCTTGACCTAGATGGTGCTTTTTGTGCGATAGCTAACAAAATGAGTGCCTACTGGGTTCTTTGCCACCTCTTTTACGATAAATATGCTCACCAGATAGCCGTAAAAGGCTGAAAAATGATAAGTCGCAAAAAAGAGACATTTCAAAATATAAAAAGCGATCACATATAATTTGCACCGAAATGGATAACCAAGGTGAGGAGAGGATCAATGAAGGGTATAGCGAGTAAGATACCTAGTACCATCATTAAAACGCTGTGCCAGTGGCCACGGCTGATAAAAACGATTGCCGTGAGTGTTTTTTTAGCGGGCTGTGGAGAGTATAGCGGCGAAGAGCAATCTTCGTCAGGCTTAGCCTGTGCAACACTCTCAACCGCATCGGTTCAAGGGGCGTTTTCTGTTGAGGGGCAACAGCTTTACGGACAGCAATGTTCATCGTGCCACGGTAGTGCAGGCTATGGTACCGCAAGTGGGACATCGCTGATTGGTTGTGCGACCTGCGGCGATATCGACACGCTGACCAACCGTATTGCCACTACTATGCCGATTGGTGGTGTTGAAAGTTGCGGCTTGGATTGCTCCGAAAAAACAGCAGAATACATCATTGCAGCGTTTAATAGCGGGTTTAACGCTCAAAGTGTGGCGTCTTCTGCGTGTTCGCTTGAAGGAGTTGAGCTCGAAGATGTCAGCAAATCGCTCTATCGCACGTCATTAAGCTTAACTGGGGAACTCCCAACTGATGCTCAGCTTTCTCAGGCCGAAAGTTCGGGGGAAACAGGTTTATCGCAAGCGATTGATACGTATATGGCTACTGATGCGTTTTATGATCGGTTGATGGAGATATTTAATGATGTGCTTCATCAGGATAAATATTTGCCGAATGAAGATGCCGTCAACCTGTTAGATAGTGGAGATTATCCTGAGCGACGTTGGCATAGAGACCTTGGGCTCGATACATCAATGGCAGGGCCAGAGCGAGACCTATATTATTGGCTACGAAACAGTACCAATGATGCAGTATCGCAAGAGGCACATCGATTAATTGTACATGTGGTTAAGAATAACCGACCCTTTACTGAAATTCTGACCGCAGATTATACGCTGGCGAACCGGTACTCTGCTCAAGCATATGGTGTTCAAGGGCAGGTTGCTTTTGATGCATTAGACGCGCCTTTGGATGCTAGTTATCCAGAAGACCCTAATGATTTCAGAGAAATACGTATACCGGGTATTCCTCATGCGGGCCTACTAACGTCAGCGATGTTTTTGAATCGTTTTCCAACGACCGATACTAATCTAAATCGTCACCGCTCTCGCAAGGTTTTCGAGATATTTTTAGATACTGATATATTAGCTATTCAAGGTAATAGACCTGACGAAGCGATTGACTTGGTGAGTACGACCCCTACGCTGGATAACCCTGGCTGTACTGGGTGTCATGATGTGATGGATCCAGTGGCTGCATCATTCCAGAACTGGGATGACCGGGGCCGATATCGCCCCAGTCGTTTATCGTCTGATGGCTGGCCAAGCGATATCCAACCTCGTGGTTTCAACGGAGAGGTGATGCCGTTATCAGGTAATGTGGATAAGTCTTTGCAATGGTTAGGCAAAGCTATTGCGAAAGACCCTCGGTTTGTTAAAGCAATGGTTAAGATACTATATACCGGACTAACTGGAGATAGCCCACTACCAATACCTTCAGAGAGCGCTTCTGATGACGAAAAGTCAGCTTATGCGGCGCAACGGTTTCACTTTGGTACTATTGAAAAAGACTTCACCGATTCAAATTATAATTTGAAAGTGGCGATCAAAGGTATATTACTGAGTCCTTACTATCGAGCTTCTGCAGCAACGGGACATAGTGCTGATATTGTAGGTAGTGCTCGCCTCTTGACCCCTGAAATGCTTGACCGAAAAATTGAGGCGGTTACCGGTTTCCGTTGGATGGAGAATTCAAGTACCTCTAATTTGAGTAAAGAGGGTGGAGACTATAATCAGATTTATGGTGGTATTGACTCAGACTCAGTAACCACTCGAATTACTCAACCTAATGGTTTGATGTCATCAACCCAGAGACTTATGGCAACGCAGGTGGCCTGCGATGTAGCGACAAAAGACTTGTTTTATCCGAGAGCGCAAAGGAACTTATTCCCGTTTGTTGCGATGGATATGGCTCCACTTGATGCTGACGGTATAGTAAATGATGCGGCTATCAGTGCTATAAAGCAGAATATTGTGCATTTACACTGGGTCTTTTTTGGGGAGCGTGTAGATGAAGGTTCTGCTCAGGTTTCCCGTACTTATGATCTGTTTTCCAATATCTGGACCCAAGGACAAAGCCTTCTAGAGGAGGGCGAAGTGAGCACTTATCTAGATTGGCGTTGCAGATTACGATATCACCCTGAAACAGGTGAAAGCTTTCCTTCTGAAGAGCAAATCAGACTGGACGAAAATTATGTGATCCGGTCATGGACGGGCGTATTAACTTACATGTTTGCCGATTACCGATTCCTGTATGAATAAGCCGTCTGTCAAAGGAGAAATGAATTATGAACCGTAGATATTTTTTGAAAGCACTGGCGGCAACTGGGATGAGTTTGAGTTTGCCGATCGTGAGCACGCCATTGAGTGCCGCAGCAGACCCTAATCGCTTTTGGGTCATGGTGAATGCGAGTGGAGGGTGGGACCCAACTAGCCTGTGTGACCCAAAGGGGAATGCACTGCGTAGTGATGGGAGAGGGCCGGTTAACAACTTTGCTACAGCCGCTATACGATCTGCAGGTAATATTAATTATGCGCCTTATGCCGACACAATAACGGCACCGGTAGATGATACATTGGCGGAGTTTTTTACTCGTCACTCGGGCCGAATGCAGGTTATTAACGGCATCGACACCGGTACTAACAGCCACTCGGTAGGTAGCCGGTTTGTCTGGAGTGGTAAGAGTGATATGGGGAATCCCAGTCTTGCCGCAATGATTGCAGCCTCTGCAGCACCTAATAAGGCCATGTCTTATATTAGTAATGGTGGTTATGACTTCACTGACTCCATTGTGAGTGCTTCACGAGTTTCGGGCAGCGGTAACTTTAGTGAGTTGGCGTTCCCTAATGAACCAAGTCCAGGAAACACTGATCGCTATCATGAGGACGGTGTGTATGACCTTATTGAGAAAGCTCAAATAGCCAGCTTAAGCCGCCAGAGTTCGACAGAGGTGTTGGGCAAAAGGCGTAAGAAATTGAATGAGTTACTGTCTGCTCGATCGGGTACAGACAGCCTTGATCAAATTGTTCAGAAGTTGCCCAGCCCAATTTCCAGTGGTTTGAAAGGTCAGGCAGAAATGGCAGCAGCCGCGTTTGCTGCTGGGCTTTCTGTATCTGCAAACCTTAATGTGGGAGGCTTTGACACTCATGGTAATCATGACAACAGTCAAACCAGCAGTCTTGATAGCCTGTTAGATGGCGTAAACCACCTATGGACCGAACTAGAGCGGCAGGGCATTCAAGACCGTACCACCATCTTGATTGGTTCTGATTTTGGTCGAACGCCTTTTTATAATGGTTATACCCGAGACTCCGGTGATTTGGTTGGCGCCGGTGGTAAAGATCACTGGAATGTCACTAGCATGATTGTAATGGGAGCAGGCATTACAGGTGATCGAGTGATTGGTGGCACAGATGACTTATACGGTGCTCGAAAAGTTAACCCTTCTACGTTGGCGTTTGATGATAACGGTATCTTAATTACCCCAGCACATATTCATAAAGCACTAAGGCGTGTGACGGGGCTAGCAGGTACAGCGCTCGATAAACTATACCCCGTCGCCATTGATGATATTCCCCTGTTTACATAAGCGTGATCCGATTGGAGAGTCGTATGCTGAAATTGAAGTCGTTAGTTTCGCTGTGGTTATTGCTTACCGTTGTGGTTAGCAATAGCTGGGCGGAGTCTGTAAATGAACCTGCTCCTGCTTTTAGTCTGCCTGATATTTATTCTGGGCAGGAGAAAGCACTGGAACAGTATCGAGGAAAAGTCGTGTATCTCGATTTTTGGGCGTCTTGGTGTGGCCCTTGTCGTCAGTCGCTCCCGTTACTGAACACGTTACGTAATGAGCTAGGCGAAGATAAGTTTGAAGTGATCGCCATTAACCTGGATGAAAACCCTGAAGATGGAAAGCGATTTCTTCAAAAGTACCCGGTTAACTATCCGGTGTTAACCGATACCACAGGCAGTACACCACAAAAATATCAATTATCCGGTATGCCAACCTCTTATTTAATCGACCAGAATGGAAACCTAAGAGGGGTACACCAAGGGTTCCGTAGTGGCGATATAGACAAGATAAGGGATGTCGTAAAAACACTGATTCAGGAAGGGGATAAATCATGAACAAAAAAATACTGCTGCTTCCTGTTTTATTGTCATCGCTTTGGGGCTGTACAACGGTTCAGCCTTGGGAGCGTGGTGATTTGGCCAAAATAGAAATGGCATGGGACCCAGACCCTATGAAGTCGGCATTACGCGACCATATTTATTTCAGTAAAGAAGGTTCTTCTGGTGGGGCGAGTTCAGGTGGTGGCGGTTGTGGCTGCAACTAACCTGCAGTTGTAACTAGCCCATAGTTCTAACTAGTCGATAGTAGACGCGAAACCTGAAATATAATTGGAAAGGAATGACCCATGAGTTCTGAGATATTTAAAAAGAGCCCGCAAGGCGTACCGGGCAACTCCCGCGCCTTGAATGCACTGACAACGGCTGCGTTAGCGATACCGGGTATGGCGATGACGGCCGTTGCAACCGGCGTGCATGCAGAAGCGCCGCCCACCAACACTGAAGTGGGGTATCGATATTCACATTATCAAGAAGAAGATGTGCCTCAAAGTAAGCTGGCCAGTGGCAGTAAGCAACGGTATGACATCGATGTTCATCAATTTAGAGTGCTTACGCCGGTTGGCGAAAACTACGCGGTAGATACGACGTTTGACTATGAGACGATGAGTGGCGCATCTCCTTATGGAACTGTTGATGACGGCGAAGGCAACCCACTGCTGGTGATGAGTGGAGCCAGTATCGAAGATACGCGAATGGATTTAAATGTTAAAACGACGCGTTATTATGAGAGTGGTACGGCATCGGTCATTGGTGGTTATTCAACCGAAGATGACTATGAAGCTTACAATTTGGGGCTGGAAGGAACCGTTGATGTCAATGACAAAATGACCACTCTGATGGGTGGCCTGGGTTACTCAGATGACACGATAAAACCCACTCAAGCATCCGGTTTTAACCGCGTCACGAATGAAAGCAAATATACTGCAACCACGTTTCTGGGGGTCGCGCAGGTGATTGATGCACGATCGGTTTTCCAGACGAGCATTAACTACGCTTATAGTGATGGTTATCTATCGGACCCTTATAAACTGGTTGATCAGCGACCTAATTCGCGCTCGTCAGTGGCGTGGAATAACCGATACCGTTACTTCTTTGGGGATCTCGACGCCGCCATGCACGCTGATTATCGACTTTATGTCGATGACTGGGATCTAGTGTCTCACACCATGGCGTTTGAATGGCAGCAAAATATTGACCCGAACCTGAGAGTTATCCCTTCCGTTAGGTACTATTCTCAGAGTCAGGCTGACTTCTACACACCTATTGATATAGCTGCCCAGCCAGGGGATAAGTCGTCAGATTATCGATTGTCACCTTTTGGTGCGCTAACGTTTGGGTTGTCTGCAGTTGCTCATAGCTATAACTGGAAAGTTATTGTCAGTGCAGAGCGCTATGTTTCAGACGGTGACCTAGCATTAGGCTCGGTAGAAAAGGAACACCCGGGATTGTTGCAATATACGCTGGTCACGCTAGGCTTTGATTACTCATTCTAGGGTAATTGCCTAGAGTCTGGTTTTATAGACTGATATGTGAACGCTGATGCCACAACGCTCAAGATACCATTTTCGTTTTAAAGCAATGGGAGGCCCATGCTCTATTCAGTTTTATGCTGATAGTGAAAATGAGGCCTCTCTGCACGCAAAATTCGCCATGGATGAGGTATATCGTTTAGAGTCAAAGTACTCTCGTTACCGTGAAGACAGTGTTATTAGTCAGATTAACCGTGCCGCACTAGCGGGTGGAGAGATAGCGGTTGATGAAGAAACCGCCGGCTTATTGAACTACGCTGATACGGTTTGGCGTGAGAGCGAAGGGCTATTTGATGTTACCTCCGGCTTGCTGAGGCAAGTGTGGGATTTCAAATCAGACCAGTTGCCCTTACAGAGTGAATTGGATGTCATTCGCGCGCGAATTGGCTGGAACAAGTTAACGTGGAAAGATGGCCGTTTGGGGTTTCCGTTAGCGGGTATGGAGCTCGACTTTGGGGGGGTCGTGAAAGAGTATGCCTGCGATAGGGTGAAGGGGTTTTGTGTGCAGCGGGGCGTTAAACATGGATTGATAGAGTTGGGTGGGGATATTGGTATTATAGGGCCACACTCAGACGGAAAACCATGGATGGTTGGCATAAGAGCGCCTCGGGAGCCTGATCAACCCATTGCCATGGTGCCACTGCATAAAGGAGGTCTGGCCAGCAGTGGCGATTACGAACGCTTTATGCTGGTTGACGGTGTACGTTATAGCCACCTACTTAACCCCATTACGGGTTGGCCGGTTGAGTCTCTTGCCAGTGTGACGGTTATTGCTGATCAATGCGTTATTGCGGGTTCCGCGACGACCGTAGCGATGCTAAAAGGTGACCAAGGTTTGGCTTGGTTAGAGTCTTTAGGCTTGCCTTATCTAGCTATTGGACGAGATGGGCAACAGTATGGGGATATCACCATAAATCGGCCATAGTTCATATTTCAAATTGGCAAAATCGTGCTATGTTTAGAGGGTTTCATTGATAATAATATAAACACAACGGATGTTTGTTTAAATGATTACGGTATATCAGTATCCCAGATTGCTGGGTATCCCCAATATGAGCCCATTTTGTCTAAAGCTTGAAGCATGGCTCAGAATGGTCGAAATTAAGTATGATATTCGAGAGGTTGCAGACCCTCGAAAGGGGCCAAAAGGGAAGCTTCCATTTATTCGTGTTGATGAGCTAGAGCTTGCAGACACTTCTTTGATCATCGACTATTTGAAGAAACAGCACAGTATTCAGATTGATGACCACCTTTCACCCTCTGATCGGGCCATAGCCTTAGCCTTTGAAAGAATGCTGGATGAGCACCTGTACTGGGCGTTACTTTACAATCGCTGGGTCGATGATAACTGGGTAAAAACAAAAGAAGCATTCTTCTCAACACTGCCGGCAGTCATTAGAGGTATCGTACCGGTAGTCGCTCAGAAAAATATTAAAAATGAGCTTGATGGTCATGGCATGGGACGACATAGTCGTGATGAGATTTATGAATTTGCAAATCAGGACCTGAAAGCTATTTCTGATTTTCTAGCCGATAAGCCTTATTTGATGGGGGATAAACCGTCGACTGTCGATGCGACGTTATACGCATTTTTATGTAATATTCTGGAGGTGCATCTACGTAGCCCGATGAAGGACTATTTGCACAAATGCAAAAACTTGATGGCATACAATGACCGTATGGGGCAGCAGCTGTTTCCAGAATTCTTTAAGCAGGATGAAAGCGATGAAGCTTGGTCAACAGAGCACTAATCTGCTTTGTTAAGGGCTTCTTCAGTGTTTATGTCGGTCATTAAGCCTCTTTTCGCTAGTCCTCCAAATAGGTGTAGCCACTTAAACCATGTTCCAGTTCTTGTAGCAATGTCGATTTTTCATCTACAGGAAGGTCGCTATTGGTGAGCTGTTGTTGATAGGCATGCAACAAGGTACTGGGGTCAAAGTTGACATAACGTAGTACCTTATCAACAGTATCCCCTTTTATTGGGTGCTGAATAATGACTTCGTTATCATGCCCAATCGCAATATCTACCGAATCAGTGTCGCCAAACAGATTGTGCATATCGCCGAGAATTTCTTGATAAGCACCCGTTAAGAAAAAACCGAGCATAAACGGCCCGTCTTTGGGGTAAGGGGGGAGAGGCAAGGTGGTTTCGATCCCGTCGTCATCAACATATTGATCAATTCTCCCATCAGAGTCACAAGTAATATCTTGAATGACCACTCGTGTTTCATCTGCTTGATTGAGGCCTTCCAGCGGTAATATAGGAAATATCTGATTAATACCCCATACATCAGGTAACGATTGAAATAACGAGAAGTTAACAAATAGTTTATCGGCTAGCTTTTCATTGAGTTCATCCAAAATTTCTTGGTGGGCTCGATTTTCTTGTCGCAGGAACTGGCGAACTAATGTACAGGTTGCGATATAGACTTGCTCGGCTTGTGCTCGGTGCTGCAAGCTAAGTATGCCATGAGCAAACATACTATGAACGTCCGAAATAGCGTGGCAGGCATCATGGTATATTTCCAATATAGAGCGTTTACTATTCTCTAACTTGAGTGTTTGAAAGTCATTCCATAAGTCTTTTAAAGGAGAGGGCGCATCATCTTTTGGTGCGTCTAAATGTTGGTATTCAGGTGATTCGACATCGATAACATCTGCCACTAATACGGCATGGTGGGCGGTCAGTGCCCGACCTGATTCACTAATAATATTAGGGTGCGGGAGGCCTGTTCTTTCACACTCATCTTTAAATGTATGGATAACGTTATAGGCATACTCGGCAATGCTGTAGTTAATGGAGCAACTGCTACGTGATCGAGTACCTTCATAGTCAATCCCTAAACCTCCACCAACATCAACAGTGGTGATGGGAGCGCCTAATTCTCTCAACTGACTATAGAAGCGAGCAGATTCACCTAGACCGGTTTGTATATCCCTGATATTGGCAATTTGTGAACCAAGATGAAAGTGGAGCAGTTTAAGTGAGTCCAATGCCTCATGTTCTTTAAGCGTTGTTACAACATCGAGTACTTGGCGTGCGGAGAGGCCAAACTTAGACTTCTCGCCTCCGGTGTTTTGCCACTTCCCTTTGCCAATAGTAGATAGCCTTGCTCTTAATCCGATAAGAGGTTTAACGTTAAGGTTTTTTGCCTCTTCTAGAATTAGAGTTAGTTCAGACCTTTTTTCAACCACAATAAACACATGATGCCCCAGCTTTTGGCCGATAAGCGCTAGGCGAATATATTCACGGTCCTTATATCCGTTACAGACAATAGTAGAACCCTGCCTTTGAGAAAGCGCCAATACTGCCATTAGCTCTGGTTTACTGCCTGCTTCTAAGCCTACTTGATGACGGCTAGCGGCGGGCTCAGAGCTAATAATTTCCTCTACGACACGCCGTTGTTGGTTTACCTTGATAGGGTAAACAATAGTGTAGCGTCCTTGGTAATCGTGCTGTTCGGCTACCTGATTAAATGCATCACAAATGCTATTCACCCGATCATGCAAGATTTCATTAAACCGAATGAGTATCGGAGTTTGCAATTGATGTTGCTTTAACCGTTCAACCAACTTTTTAAGGTTAATTTGTAAGCCGTCATTGTGACGATGGGGTTTAATGACCACATCACCCTGAGGGTCTGCATCGACATAACCTTCGCTCCAGTAAGGAAGGCTGTACTTGCCGTGGGTGCTCTCTTTCATGGGTGTCCTTGATAAAAGAATTGTAATCTATGCAATGATTATAGTTGGCGAATTATAGATGGAAACAAAAATGTAATCATCGTTTAGTTCTGCCTCAATATGCGTTTAGTTTTAACTTAAGAATGGTGGCTAGCCAAAGCATTTGGGATTAGAATATTGGCACGTCAACGGCGCTAACAATTAAACAACTTTTGGGGAATCAGGAGAGCCAAATGATGAACAATTTACCATCAGAGTGGTTTACAGAAGAATTTCAAAATGAAGGGACTGCTTTTTCTCTAAAGATAAAAGAAAAGCTTCATGATGAGAAGAGTGAGTACCAGCATATAGAAATCTACTCAACGGAGACGTTTGGTAACTTGATGGTCATTGACGGCTGCGTGATGCTGACCGAGCGAGATAACTTCCTATATCATGAAATGATGACTCACCCCGCGTTGTTTACCCATGCAAATCCCGAAAAGGTCGTCGTGATAGGCGGCGGAGATTGTGGCACATTAAAAGAAGTACTCAAACACCCTGGGGTTAAAGAAGTGTGGCAGGTAGAAATAGATGAGTTGGTCACACAGATGGCTGAACGTTATTTTCCGGATCTTTGCTCTTCTAATCAAGACCCTCGCGCGAACTTCTTTTTCGGGGACGGGATTAAGTGGATGTCTGACGTGGTGCCTGGCTCTGTGGATATCATTATCGTCGACTCAACAGACCCAGTCGGGCCGGCAGAAGGGTTATTTGCAGTAGACTTTTATCGTAATTGCATGCTTGCGTTGAAAGAAGGTGGCATACTGGTTCAGCAGAGCGAGTCACCACTATTGCACAGCAAAACCATTATCAAATCAGTACATAAAGACATGAAAGAGGCGGGGTTTGATCATGTTCATACGCTGCCTTTTCCTCAGCCGGTTTACCCTACTGGCTGGTGGAGTGCCACGATGGCCAGTAGGCAAAAACCATTAACCTGCTTTAGAGAAGAAGATGCTCAGCAAAAACCATTTGTGACTCGGTATTACAATCAAGACATTCACCGCGGTGCATTGGCGGTTCCTGAGTTTATGAAGGTTGATCTTAATCTAGATTAGTTCCGCAATACTTTTCCGGCTTAATTAAAAACGATTTTGTCGCAACGACAACGCCGTTGTTGAATGCAAACGTCGAATTTGTAAAACGGCCGACCTATATTTCACATAGTTTTACTAATCCTTATTGGCTATATAGTCAGAGAGGGTTAGTGCCTATCAATCTATTCTGCTACTGAAAGCGACCTATACTGACCTTATAACGACCAATAAATCACTGGTTTGTCTATTAACGTCAAGGTGTCCATTGAGGTGTAGTATGGCTGTTAGATTAGGTGAAAAAATAAAAACATGGTTTCGAAGTGACCGCTTTTTATGTGTCAATGAGCGGTGGTTCTTTATAACTCGGGAGCTTACACAAGAAGGGCCGTTTGATAACCGGGAAGAAGCTCAATTAGAGCTCAATCTTTATATTCGCCATGCGAACGACAGTATGTATTCATAGGCGTGACCAAGCATTCTTATACGGCGCGGTAGTTTGCGCTAATGATTAATTAGATAGTCTTTGACGCGTATCGAGCCAAAAAGCGAGTGGTAACGTCTGTTGCGACAGTGAACTGGAAGCCAATATTAAAAAGACTACCGCTAATGCTACTGTGTTTTACAGTCGTTACGCCCTGTAAGCTAAACTGAGTACCTCGGTATAGTACGTTGGCTTCAATAAATGCTTTGCTCCCCAACTTAAGATTTACGGGTAGGGATACCATCATACCCTCTTTAGAAGCGTTGACTGTTTTACCCTTTAGCTGCTGACCCTGAGTGGTTCTGACCGTAATTGTCCATTTGGCTGACCGTCGAGGGTGTTGACGCTTGGAGGGGGTGGAAGGGGAAGATTCTGCTTCAATCGGGCTAGCATTTCGTGATGCAGCACTTGAGTCGATAAAATCAGCATCGGTCAGGTCTTGTGTGCTTTTTTTACATGCGCTTGATGATTCCATCGGCTACCCGTCAAAGCGTGAGTCATTGTTTTGTTTTATGAGGAAGTATAGTAGCGAGTAAAGGTGAACACTTCTGAAAATAAATGTGTTAAAAATATGTCTGAATATAACCGTGTGAGTGGTTGGTAATGAATCGTTATTATAGTGTGACAGAGTTAACACTTTATCAGAACCCAAAAAAGGCGCCTCAAGAGGCGCCTTAATCATAAATCAAACAGTTATTACTATTGATCTATTGGTTGTTGAACTATTTGTTACTGAATTCTGGGTAAGCTTCCATTCCACATTCAGCAAGGTCAACACCTTCGTACTCGTCTTCTTCGCTGACACGGATACCCATGACGGCTTTCAGAATTCCCCATACGACTAATGATGCGCCGAATACCCATACGAAGATGGTAGCAGCACCGATTAGCTGACCAGAGAATGATACGTCGCCGTTAGTAATCGGTACCAATAGTAGACCTAATAGACCTACAACACCGTGTACCGAGATAGCACCGACTGGATCATCAATTTTTAGCTTATCAAGTGTGATGATGCTGAATACTACTAATACACCACCGATGGCACCAAATAGAGTTGCCTGAAGTGCGCTAGGTGTTGACGGCTCAGCAGTGATTGCAACTAGTCCGGCAAGAGCACCGTTTAATAGCATGGTTAAATCAGCTTTACCGAATAGTATACGTGCAGTAATTAGAGCGGCTATCGCGCCACCTGCTGCAGCTGCGTTAGTGTTAAGGAAAACCATTGCAACCGCGTTAGCACTTGAAATATCGCCAAGTTTTAATACAGAGCCACCGTTGAAACCGAACCAGCCCATCCATAAGATGAAGGTACCAAGTGTTGCTAGTGGAAGGTTAGCACCTGGGAACGCATTAACTTGACCGTTTGAGCTGTACTTACCTTTACGAGCACCTAATAGCAATACGCCAGCTAGTGCTGCAGAAGCGCCTGCCATGTGAACGATACCAGAACCTGCGAAGTCAGAAAAACCAAGATCGCCAAGGGTATACATACCAAATACAGAAGCACCACCCCAAGTCCAAGAACCTTCAAGAGGGTAGATAACCGCTGTCATTGCGACTGCAAAAGCTAAGAAAGCCCAAAGCTTCATACGCTCAGCTACGGCACCCGATACGATTGACATTGCGGTTGCAACAAATACTACCTGGAAGAAAAAGTCAGATGCGCCTGAGTAGATAGAGCCGCCTTCAAACCCGTCTTCGCGACCAGCAAATTCGCCTAGCGTAGCTGCTACATCGACGTCTTGAATACCTGAAAGGAATATGTCACCACCGTACATGATTGAATAACCACAAACGAGATACATAATGCATGAGATCGCGAACAACGCGACGTTTTTAGTCAAAATTTCAGTGGTGTTTTTGGAGCGAACCAGACCTGCTTCAAGCATCGCAAATCCAGCTGCCATCCACATGACCAAGGCACCACAAACGAGGAAGTAGAACGTATCCATTGCATATTGCAACTGGAAGATATTGTTTTCCATAATTAAGCCCTCCGCACTAGGCTTATTTAATAAATAAATTGAGGATTCTTTAATTAAACTGCATCTGCGCCGGTTTCACCGGTACGGATACGAATGATTTGCTCAAGAGTGGTAACGAAGATCTTACCGTCTCCGATTTTTCCGGTATTGGCTGCTTTAGTGATCGCTTCGATTACTTGATCAAGTAAGTCGACGTCAATCGCTACTTCAACTTTTACTTTAGGAAGAAAGTCCACAACGTATTCCGCGCCGCGGTATAGCTCTGTGTGACCTTTTTGGCGACCGAAACCTTTGACTTCAGTTACGGTAATACCTTGTACGCCAATTTCAGACAACGCTTCACGCACGTCGTCTAGCTTGAATGGCTTTATGATGGCAGTTACGAGTTTCATTTGATTTCTCCTTTAGAGCCGCCGAGATTTTTAGTTATTGGGCCAGTTGACCGAAACTATTACTACGCACACTGTACGTCTACCTATGGTAAACGCAATTGTGCGGATTGTACGTAGTCTTAGCATTAGCTGTGCCAATGGTTAAAATAACATAAAAAACAATTAGATAGCGCTATTTGTTTTGGGTTTGTTAATTTTGTAAGCCCAATTATAGCGCATTGCTCGCGAATGCGAACTGATCTAGTGCGGTAATGCTGTCAAATGAAGCTTGGCGCATCAACTTGGTGCATTTATGGCTGTGGAGATTAATCTAGCGGATGATAATAAGCATGTTAGAATGATGGTCAGCTAAGCGTATTGATTATTGGTTTTTAACATTATAGGGCGTGCTTGAGCAACAATGTTAGAGTCTTTGGTGTGCGGAGCACACCCTATAATTTGGAGCAATTTGGCTTATAAGCGAGATTCACGTCTGATTGTAAATGCTTCAGAGCGTTACCCTGCTTTCACTATGGTGGCTGGGTGGCAGTTTTTAATTAATTGAATTATAAGGAGTTGCAGTTAATGTTAACACCACAACAACTTTTAAGTTCTATTCATGAGCAAGTAGGTCAATTTATTCCTGATGTAGCAAAGTCTGCACAAGATGACCTGCACAACCATGTGAAAATGGTCGTGAGTAGTGTTCTGAGTAAATTAGACCTCGTCACTCGCGAGGAGTTTGAGACGCAGCAAGCGGTATTGCACAGAACTCGCTCCATGTTAGAGCAATTAGAAAAGCAAGTGAGTGAGCTAGAAGAGAAGATTACAGACAAGTAAGAACATATTCGCCTGTGGGCAGACAAAAATAGGCTGTCTGGGGCTTGATTTAAACAAATTAATAATGTGCATGTATTGATGCACTAAATTGGAACATCCCCCTTTATTGGATTTATCAATACTGTTGATGGGTCATAACAAGGTGGGACAATAGCAAGGAATGCTATGTCACTTTCGATTATCTATAGTCGTGCCCGCGTGGGCGTTAGTTCTCCATTAGTTACAGTAGAAACTCATATCTCAAATGGTCTGCCTAGCCTTTCGATTGTCGGTTTGCCTGAAACCGCGGTTAAAGAAAGTAAGGATCGGGTAAGAAGCGCCCTTATCAATTCTGGTTTTGAGTTCCCTAATCGACGAATCACCATTAACTTAGCCCCAGCTGATCTGCCAAAAGAGGGGGGGCGATATGACTTGGCGATCGCCTTGGGTATTCTTGCAGCGTCTCATCAATTGCCTGCCGAAGACTTAGCGAGTCGAGAGTTTATTGGTGAGTTAGCGTTAACAGGTGATGTTCGCTCGGTGAAGGGCTGTCTTCCTGCCGCAATGGCCTGCGGCAAAGAGGGGCGAACCTTATATGTACCATTGCAAAACAGCGAAGAAGCTTCGTTATGTCGATCAACTCGAATGCTCGCTGTTGGTCATCTATTGCAAGTCTGCTCTGATATTAAAGGAGATACCCTCTTACCTGAATTAACATTTGATGAGCATCGTCAAGATCGTTTGGTTATACCAGACCTCTTAGACGTAAAGGGTCAATTTCTGGCGAGGCGAGCGTTAGAAATAGCGGCAGCAGCCAGCCTTAATCTACTTTTTTATGGGCCTCCAGGCACCGGCAAAAGTATGCTTGCCTCTCGATTGCCCGGTATTCTTCCTGGTTTAACTGAAAGTGAGGCACTTGAAGTGGCCGCGATCCACTCTATTAGTGGTCAGCCAGTCGATATTGCAAGCTGGGGTCGTCGCCCTTTTCGAACGCCTCATCATACAGCCTCTGCGGTTGCGTTGGTTGGGGGAGGAAGCTCACCTAAGCCTGGAGAAATCTCGCTTGCTCACAATGGAGTGTTGTTTTTAGATGAACTGCCAGAGTACAGCCGTAAAGTACTAGAGGTATTACGAGAACCTTTGGAAAGTGGTCATATTGCGATTTCACGAGCCGCGTCGCAAATTACCTTTCCGGCTCGGTTTCAGCTAGTAGCGGCAATGAATCCTTGCCCCTGCGGATATCATGGACACCCAAGTATTGAGTGCACAGACACGCCGCAACAGGTTACAAAGTACCGACAAAAGCTGTCGGGCCCGCTATTGGATCGTTTCGATATGCATGTTGAAGTCCCTGCTCAAGCAGCGGATGTTTTGATTTCCACGTCGTTGAATACAGAAAGTAGCGAAATGGTAAAAGCGCGGGTATTAATCGCGCGTGAAATTCAATATCAGCGTTCAGGTAAAGCGAATCGTGAGTTGTCGGGCACTGAGCTGGAAGAAGTTTGTAAATTGAATAACCAGTCACGTTCATTATTGGAAAACGCCATGAATCGTTTGGGGCTTTCAGCCAGAGCTTTCCACCGTGTACTTCGAGTGGCTAGAACAATAGCAGACCTTCAGCAGGTGGACGTTGTTTCAATGCAGCATATAACTGAGGCGTTGGGGTATCGGAAACTCGATCGAAAGGCGACCTAAACAGACAAAAAAAGCCGCCTGATAACTCAGGCGGCTTATTAAAATGGGTCTTAACAGAAGGTAGAATCATGATTGCTTCTCAATGACTCTGCGAACATTATATACCGATTCATCGAGGGGGTTGGTTAAATGTCGCTCAAAACCTGTCAAACATTGTGAAATGCACTTATATGGCCATGTTTGTTATGAAGCTGTGGCACGTTAGAGTTTGGCAGTGTGAACCTTATTGTCGTTTAAGCGTGAGCTTCCGGTGACCTTTTCCGTTTAAATTAACTAAGCCGCTTCGGGTTTGCTGTGTCGTTCATGTAAGAACGAAAGCACCTGCGCCCGGTAGTGGTTATAGGTTGGGTCATCGGCTAGTGCTAGACGGTGTCTGGGCCTTGGTAATTCAATGTTGAGTATTTCGCCTACGGTAGCTTCAGGGCCATTGGTCATCATGACGATTCGGTCAGACAGTAAGACTGCTTCGTCAACGTCATGTGTAATCATAATGACTGTGTTGTTTAAGTCGGCCTGTATTTCCATCAACGAATCTTGAAGGTGAGAGCGTGTCAACGCATCTAGCGCACCGAAGGGTTCATCCATTAGTAGTACTTTTGGTTTCATCGAGAGCGCACGAGCAATACCAATACGTTGCTTCATGCCGCCAGAAATCTCACTGGGTCGCTTACGTGCGGCATGAGTCATATGCACCAAATCAAGGTTATGCATTATCCAATCGTGGCGCTCCCTCCGGTTCATTGTCTTGGTAAAAACCGTATCCACTGCCAGTTTGACGTTTTCATAACAGGTCAACCAGGGTAAAAGTGAGTGATTCTGAAAAACCACAGAGCGTTCTGGGCCGGGTTCTGACACTTCTTTACCGTCAAGTATTACGCCCCCTGACGTTGCTTCATACAATCCTGCAACAATGTTGAGCACTGTAGATTTACCACAACCCGAGTGCCCGATCAGAGAAATAAACTCACCTTTATCTATTCTTAAGTCAACTTCATCTAATGCTTTAAAGGGGCCTTTTGGTGTAGGGAATTCAATAGAGACTTGTTCAATGCTTAAGTATGATGAACTCATTGTTATTACTCCATTATCAAATCTTGTAGTATTTCGTATGAGCCATCCTCGTCTATGGGAGGATGGCTGTCTTCAAATTAAGGTTGTCTTTGGTTGGGGGTCATTTAAGAATCGCGCTTTTATCCCATGACACTCGTCTTTGCAGAGTTAGCATTAATCGGTCGAGAATAAACCCAATAAAACCAATTGTTAGCACTGCTACCATAATTCTGCCTAAGGAGTTCGAACTACCGTTTTGAAACTCATCCCATACAAACTTTCCAAGTCCTGGATTTTGCGCCAGCATTTCAGCGGCAATGAGTACCATCCAACCAACACCTAGAGAGAGGCGAAGCCCGGTAAAAATCATCGGTATAGATGATGGTAAAACGACTTTGGTCAACTTCTGGAACCAGCTAAGGCGAAGAACTAGACTTACATTAATTAAATCTTTATCAATGGAGCCCACGCCTACTGCTGTATTAATAAGTGTTGGCCATAAGCAACATAGGGTGACGGTAATCGCAGAAGTGACAAATGATTTTGCAAACATGGGGTCATCGCTGACGTATACTGCACTGACGACCATCGTGACAATGGGGAGCCAGGCCAGAGGAGAGACTGGTTTGAAAATTTGAATTAGTGGATCCAGGGCGGAGTAAACGGTTTGATTTAGTCCGCACACTATACCAATCGGGATGGCGATAAAACTAGCAAGAAGGAAGCCGGTAAAAACGGTGTATAGGCTTGTCCATATCTGGTCTACGTAAGTAGCACGGCCATTGTAATTCCTCCATTTAACTTTCGCTTCAGGGTTTTTTGCCAGTTTTGCGGCATTTCTCTTTTCCTGGCGCTCATAGAAGGCTTCTTCTTTCTCTTTTTCAGCGTTGTGTTCAACTACAAGACCTTGAGCTTGTTCCATCACTTGGGTGGGGCCGGGTAGAGTTCCTAGGCTAGTGTTGACCCTGGATGCAGATAAGTCCCAAAAGAACAAGAACAGTGCAAAGGCTACAAGCGGAATACCAAGAGACTTAAAAATAATGTTGAGCTGCTGACCTCGGTTATCCCCTGTGATAAGTTTCACAAACGGCGCCAGCCAGCTGAGCCCGGTAGACTCAAAAAAGTTAATTATTCGTGTAGACATAGGACTGCAACCTTTAAAATAGGGAGTTATTTACGGGTAGTCCGTATCAACGAAATCGTTGTATGAGGTGGACTAGCCTCTGGGGGCCTGCTATTAGAACGCCCCGTTATCAGAAAGTTTTGTATGAGGAGGCCTATTCCTCCTCATACCGGCTTTTGTTAAATCTGTTCTTTTCCTTTTAGACCAATTGAGAACTTCTCAAGGTAAGCGTTGGGTTGCTTGCCATCATAGGTAATGCCATCAATGAAGTCGGATTGCGGCGCTTTGAAACCGTCTTCGGTATCAAAGGCTGGGAAATCACTTGCTTTAAGCTTACCTTCGGCAATTAACTCTTTAGCGGCTTGAGCATAAATGTCTGGGCGGTAAACGCTTTTTGCAACATCCATGTACCAGCTATCAGGCTTCTGCTCTGAAATCTGTCCCCATCTACGCATTTGGGTCAAGTACCAGATAGCATCGCTATAGTAGGGGTAGGTGGCGTTATATCGGAAGAATACGTTGAAATCTGGCACATCTCGCTTATCACCTTTTTCGTACTCAAAGGTACCAGTCATACTGTTAGCAATAACGTCGTAATCAGCACCTACGTAATTTGGTTGTGCAAGAATCTTAACGGCTTCAGGGCGGTTGCCATTATTGTTAGCATCCAACCATTCCGCTGCACGGATTAATGATTTAACGACAGCAATATGGGTGTTAGGGTATTTATCAGCCCAGCCTTTGCTGACACCAAATACTTTTTCTGGATTGTTTTTCCAAATTTCATAATCGGTAATGACAGGAACACCAATATTCTTAAATACCGCTTGTTGGTTCCATGGCTCACCTACACAATACCCCTCGATAGTACCTGCTTCCATGGTCGATGGCATTTGAGGTGGAGGTGTAACGGATAACAACGCATCCGCATCTATTTTTCCTGAAGTGTCGCCTTTATGGGGCGCATATAGTCCTGGGTTAATCCCACCTGCTGCTAACCAATAACGAAGTTCGTAGTTATGGGTCGATACTGGAAATACCATTCCCATGTTAAAGGGCTTGCCTTCGTCTTTATATTTATCAATAACAGGTTTTAGATAGTCGGCTTTAATTGGGTGAACAGGCTTGCCGTCGGCATCTTTTGGGATCAGTGGTTTCATCTCATCCCAAACCTTATTAGAAACGGTAATGGCGTTACCGTTCAGGTCCATACTGAACGCGGTGATAATGTGTGACTGTGTTCCAAACCCGATGGTGGCTCCCAAAGGCTGGCCTGCCAACATGTGTGCTCCATCAAGCTCACCTGTAATCACTCTGTCGAGCAATACTTTCCAGTTTGCTTGGGCTTCCAACTGAACAAACAAACCTTCATCTTCAAAGAAACCTTTTTCATAGGCAACGGCGAGTGGCGCCATGTCTGTTAATTTAATAAAGCCAAACTTCAGTTCATCTTTTTCTGGCTCTACCGCATAGCCCATAGATGGCAAACTAATGGAGGCAGAAATCGATAGTGTGAGTAGTAAACTTTTGAACTTCTTTTTCTTTGTCGTAGAGATGCCCATGAGGACTCCTATTTTAGTGTGAAATATATATACTTACTTATAAGTATATCAATGTGCGTGCCATTAGCCTCCTGTATCCATACAAAACAATAGCTTATGTTGTTTTCGAGAGTTTTATGTATAAATATAAAAGGGTGTGTGGATATAAAAGTGCACTTATATCGGAGTATGTGTGACTAATATGGGGCATGTTGAGGAGTTAAACGTGAATAGCCATGGCTGATATGTGCATTAATTTGGTGCAATTGGGGTTTAAAAAGAGGGAGGTCGGTGCTGGATCGTGTGACTATTTATGGTCGGCACTTTCTATATAGGGTTATTAAGGTGGGCTAGATCGGGTATTTAAGCAGGTTAGCGTTTTTATTAACAGTTGTAGCTTGAACGGTATATCCATTCTTGCATGTCTCCATCAATACTCTTGCTCATCAGCTTGTAGGCTCTTAAAAGAACACCATATGTCGCCATAATAAATTGGCTGCCGGTGGTATATATCTCATCTGAGAAAAGCTCGGGGGTATTATTTTCTGTAAAGTGTACTTTGAGTTGCTGTATAAATGTGTCCATATATCGTTGGCTATTATTGGTCGTTCGTACATGTTGAATGATACGGTAGTTTTCGGCGCTGCATTGGACTACTGTGGATTGAGACTTGTCGTCTAATGTTCGTATTTCATCGACCAAATATTTTATTTTGGACATTATTTTGTCCGAGTTTGTTTTTTGCGCTGCGCAGTGAGTCGCGAGACCTCTTGCTTGAGCAGCAACTTCGATTAAGCGTGGTAGGTCGTTTAGGCAGTAGTGGGCAAGTGCCTGATGTTGACTATCTAATTGAGTGTGACCTGCGCGGGCACAGATACTGCTGTTTATTCTGAGTATTAGATTGATTAAATGCCCATGTAATAGGAAGTTCTGCATGACGCTGTCTTTTTGCCACTGACTACGGATAGTGATCCACTCGCCGTTAAGTTGACGGAGCTCCTGTTGGGTTAGTAATTGTTCACTATTTCGACTCAGCTCTAACAAGCGTTGTGTTGTGTTTTTTTGAATATTAAATATCCTATTCTCGAAAAAGAGGTCCCCGCCTAGAGACGCTAGACTTGCGGCCCTATGTCGCTGTATTTCAAGCATTAAATCGAGCAGTTTTTTGCTACTGCTAATGCCATCAAGGCGTCGTTTGTGTCGCAGGTAAAGGTTGTTGGCATCTATTGTGTTGTTATTATTAGTATCGAGCATAATTCATTAAATCCCTAAAAATGTAATTATTTCCTATGCATCGAGTATGCCAAAAGAGGTACTTGGTAGTACTTATAAATGATTATTTGTGATGAATTGCCTGTCTTTACTGAGGGTATTGAGTTTGTGTGTTCTACTAAGTTGATGATTTTACGGCGTTTCAATTGTAACAGTAGATGTGATACATAGTAGGAGCTTGATAGGGGGTAGCTATGGTGGCATGTTGTATGACTAGCATTGGAACTATATAGGTGCAGCGAGGAGGAGAGAAAAAAGTGCTATTTTTGTGCACAGAAGGTACATGAAGGAAGGTTGCTAGGCTTAGTACTCAATACGGTCAGGGGAGTTGAGCCATTCTTTTAGCAGTGCTTGTCCTTCAGCGGGAACTAGCACCGACATTCCCATACTTCGTTGACCAACGGGTTTTGATATTTCCTGGTACTGGTAGTCATCATCAAACCCTGCCAGGCTAGCATCTGCCCTATTTGCTGAGAACCAAATTTTACTAATACCGGCCCAATAAGCGGCGCTAAGGCACATCGGGCATGGCTCACAGCTGGAGTAAAGTTCGTAACCTTTTAAGTCCCAAGTGTTGAGTGTTTGGCAGGCATTGCGTATGGCTACGATTTCAGCGTGAGCGGTAGGGTCATTGCTGGTTGTAACGCTGTTGCAGCCAGATGATACTTCAATACCATCTTTCGCGATAATGGCTCCAAAAGGCCCGCCTAGACCATTTTTTATGTTGTACTGGGCTAAACTTATGGTCTTTCTAATGAGTTCAACGTGGCGTTGCTCCATAGCTGTACCTATTTGTTTTTGGTTCCTGTACTGATTTAAGCATGAAGTGGCCGTAAAGTCGAAACCAAGGTTGTTCCTTGATTCCGCTTCGAGGCTGTGAAAGTATCAACAAATAAGAGGCTTTTTGC